>WLWD01001470.1_pt1 | contig 49337 bp, 38 predicted proteins | sample 6712731 | NCBI WGS metagenome assembly WLWD01 (sample SAMN12718690, study PRJNA576275) | sponge metagenome | isolation source: marine sponge | host: Mycale hentscheli | place: New Zealand: South Island, Marlborough, Capsize Point | collected 2014-11-01 | reverse complement strand
CCTTTACCCTGTATGCTAAATTTAAAAACTTGATCTTATTTTCAGTAGCTTCAGTGTTATAAGTCAATAAAAATAGTATAGTCTTTAGGCTCGCTCGCCATTTGTGCTCAAGCACACCACTAGTTATTATTATTATTATTATTGTTATTATTATTGGCGAGCGAGCTTAGCGAGCGAGACACTTACAGGGGTAACACAATTGAAAATCGGGGATGTTTGTTGGCGAGCGAGCGAAGCGAGCGAGACAGTATTAGGGGTGGATAATGCAAAATCGGGTATATGTTATATATATGTATGTATGTATGGATGGTAAGTATGCTCTTTAAACGCGCGCGCGGGGATCTTTTTTCTCCTAAAAACACTGCTATTTAGGCTTGACTCCAGTTTATTCTGAAACTACAGCATTAAGCAAACCTTACTTTATACTTAAGCTCCAAAGTATGAGAAAATTCCTGCTAAAACGCTTGTTTTCAAGACACAAAAAGTTGATTCGACAGGTTACTATGGCATTGAAGACCCTTTTCCAGACTTAATTTCAAAACTTCGCCGTTTTATGGGGGGATACGGAGTGCCGGTTGTTGGTTGTCAAGAGCCGTTGGTAGTCAGAATGCCGTAGTATTAATGTTAAGGAAGCTACTACTTCCCGAGGGAAGCTGAGATAAGTACGCAATTCCATATTTGATAGCTAAATATGCAAAATTAACTCTGGCCTTTCTTTTTTGTAGCTAAGAGCTTGTCAACAGTGACTGGTAAATTCAAATAGTCAGATTGGCTCAAATTTGGTACTACAATAGTTACCATTGCTCAAGAAAATGAGGTAAGAAAGTAATTTTGTATTTGTGTGTTAAAATTGATTGTCTTTTGTTTTTGTAGGTGAGTTGTCAAGAATTCAAGGTAATTCAGATGGTCAAAATAACTTCAATTTGATACTACAGAAGTTATCAATACTCAAGAATGATGTAAGTAGTAATTCCATATTTGTTGGCTAAAATTACAAATAATAACACTGGTTTATTTTTTATCGTAGCTGAGAGCTTGTTCAAGAGTCACTGGTGATTGAGATTATCAGAATGGTTGATGTTTGATACTACCAAAGTTACCATTAATCAGGTAAGAGAGTGATTTTGTATTTGTTTGCTGAAATCTAATGTCATAACTGCTATTATAGTGTTTGCATGAAGTAAGCTAAAAATAGTAACATTTTATGTTACCTAACTATCAGGCTCGCTCGCCATTTGTGCTCCAGCACACCACTAGTCAGCGAGCGTAGCGAGCGAGACACTTACAGGGGTAACACAATCGAAAATCGGGGATGTTTGTTTATTTATATATATATGTTTGGACGTATGTATGTCATTTTGTACTTTGACCCTCCGTATTTTTGTGTTCGCTCGGCGTTCGACCCCGTCCCAAACTTCACTAAACAGAATCCTCTGGTTTAGCGACCATTACCCGTATCACCCTAGAAATTGAATTGTTTACCGCTTTGAATTGTTTTGCGGGTGCAGTTAAAACGCAAAAACTTATGGGAGCTCCATTTCTATTCGAGTTAGTGGCGGTGGTAAGTTAATACGCTATTTGTCACAGTTATAAGCCCTACTCAACAGCATTTAGTTTGAAAATTCATGGTCCACTAGACGAACCACGAAGGTAAGTCTTGCGTAGGTATGTTCAGTTGTGTGAAAGTATTGTGCGTTACAACTACTATTAAGAATATCACAAAGAAAAATATAAATAACGCGACTCTATTTTGTTGCTTCATTTTCAATTCAAACAGTTGCGGGGAGCGGTTACTATGGCATTGAAACCCCTTTACCACATATACTTAAATTAAAAACTCGACTTTATTTTAGTAGCTTGAGTGTTAGTTGTTAAAATCAATCATTTAACAATAGTGTGGTTTAAGGCTCGCTCGCCATTTGTGCTCAAGCACACCACTAGTTTATTTATTGGCGAGCGAGCGTAGCGAGCGAGACACTTACAGGGGTAACACAATCGAAAATCGGGGATGTTAGTTTATTCAGCGAGTGAGCGAAGCGAGCGAAGCTGACTATCAGTCGTGTTCAATTGAAATTTCAGATATATATATGTATGTAGGTATGTACAGTGCTTCCAATCTAAAGAGCAAATATTTGTGTTACAAAAAAAATGCCTGTTCTGATGGTCCAAGCTTTGGCACATTGTCTTTCCCCTTTATTTCAAGGTTCATGGCAAAAACTCACCTTGTAGAAGGCTATGAATCACACTTCTCCTATAGGATTCCATACATTTTTCGCCATTTTATTCTACGTCACCTTTTTCCAGTAATCGTCACGTAGCGTACTAATGGGTTCACGCTACAGTTAAAGGGAATATCCCTAAACCGCGGGGCAAGCTGTAGTGGTTTACTAATAATGCGGTCACGCTACTGTTAAAGGGAATTTCCCTAAACCGCGCGGCAAGTTGTAGTGGTTTACTCTAATTACAATTCAATTAGTGCCTTAGCTTAGTAGCTTCTATGGCTTCCCCAGATGATTCTGTGGCAGATGTTTATGTTGCTTCAAGTGCTACCAGAAGAAGAAGAAGGCTCCAGTTGTTGACTGATGTAACCAACACCTCAGAGAAGTGCAAAAGGGCATGCACATACCATGCAGAAGATAAGATCAAGGAGTGTGTGAAGGTGAAGGCTCCAAGAGGAATGCACGCAGTTAAGACTCCTTCAACCAGTTCTTCTCAGGCCCCACACTACAACCTCAGGGATAGACCTGAAGCTACTCAGTCTCCTGATTTGGTGACATTGCGTCAGTTGGTTAAAACTAGACCGCATGTTATCTCACAAGGAATGCACACATTACAGGCACGAACTGAGCGCAATACAACATTTGTAACTCAGAAGTCTGTTGCATTACAAGTTGTTGGTGCTTGCATTTCTACTGGCATGGGAATTCTGAAGTCTTGTGAAGTGGCTGGAATTGCTACTGGATTTAATGATCAAGTAGTCAGAGGTTGGGCCAAAGAGATCTATGCTGATTTTTTTGGTGTAGTTACTTCACTTGAAAATGTTACAGATGAGATCCTAGACATGCAGTTGGAATCTGAAAGAGGAAAACACCCAAAACTAGTGTCTCTAATGTCAGATGAAAATTTTCAAGCGGATGTTAGGAAGTTTGTTCAGGAGAATAGCAATGTGAAAGGCCGTCCAAACCTTACCCTGCAAGATGTTGTCACTTGGCTACATGAGACTCATCATGTTGAAGTCTGCAAGTCCACTGTTTCATTATGGCTGCATGAGATGGGATTTTCTTATCATCAACACACAAAGGGAGTATACTTTGATGGTCATGAAAGAGAGGATGTGGTCGCTGATAGGAAAGCTTATCTTGATACTCTACAGTCACTTGGCAGTCGTATGTGGACCTTCAATTCGCCTTCTCCTGACCCAGCCATTCATCCAGTAATACGCATTTACCATGATGAGACCACTTATTATGCTAATGCGTATCAGTCGTTCCACTGGACAGATGGGTCCAATCAAGTCTTGAAGCAGAAATCTCTTGGTCAAGCCATTATGGTATCTGATTTTGTTGAAGAGGTAGGTGGAATGCTTGAATGTGATGGTGAAAAGGCCACCTTGTTCCTTGAGCACCAGTCAGAGGGCTACTTCACGAATGATATGCTCATCTCTCAGGTACTACAATACAATACAATAAAATAAATTATCAATAATAGTACATGTAATGTGTAATCATGTGTGTACAAAATTAAAATATAATTATTATGAATAATTGCTGTGTTAAATTGCATATTTACAGACTCACAAAGCCATAACATTGTTTGAGAAGAAGTATCCACAATGCAAAGGCCTATTTATCTTTGATAATGTGCCATCTCATATGAAGAGGCCAGACGATGCTTTGAATGTGGACCGTATGAATGTGAAGGATGGGGGTAAGCAACCGTTCATGCGCGACACAGTTTGGGATGGCAAGTGTCAACGGATGGTTACAGCACAGGGCTTGCAGAAGGGAATGAAGACAGTGTTGGAGGAGAGAGGTGTGGACACTCGTGGTCATAATGCTGAGAAGATGAAGAGTGCACTTCGCCAGTTTCAGGCAAGTTACACAAATACCTATAATAACAATTATGCTTGAAAAAAAATACATTCATAAATATTACAATTTTACTATCATTATCATTAATTGTAGGACTTTCAGGAACGAATCACTATATTGGAGGGGATTATTCATAGCCGGGGACACATCTGCCTTTACCTACCCAAGTTTCATTGCGAGCTTAATCCAATCGAACGTGTGTGGTGCCATGCAAAGAAGTATTCAAGGGCTCATTGCAATGGAACCATTACAAGACTCAGACAAGTTGTTCCCGAGTCACTTTCCAGTGTCACACGTGAAATGATTGGATGTTTCTTTGCAAAGTCTTGTGATTATGAAGCTGCCTACCGAGATGGACACACCTGTGCATCAGTTGACAACGTAGTGAAGGCATACAAGTCTCATCGAAGAGTAACCAATTGTACTTAGAAGCTGTGGCTCCTCCAATGGCTACCTGTTGCAGATTTTATTTTTCATTATTTCCCGGCTCTTTTCAGAGCCACCATATTTCAAAAGATTTCACTGAAAAATCCATAGTCGGGTAACCACTGATACTAACATATGGGAACTAGATATAGGGAAGTACTGATACACTTCTAGGCATTTCATAATTGGTTCAAACAGGTACAACCACACTTCTCCTTTGATCAATGTCAAAAATTGTCAGTGCATATATAAAAAATTATGTAAAAAAACTAGAATATTTAATTATTAAAGATAAATTTATTCACTTTACAGTAGATCCAGTCTAGTCAATATGACTATCTTTATTTTTGATATAAACTGTTGTTTAAAGAATTTTTTTTAAAGAATTTTTTTTTGTTCTGTAGCGAGAGCTACCTATAATAGCTATTTATTAAAATTCAAATGTACAAAGATTAGACTATTAACACAACCTTTATAAGGACTCACTTTTCGGCGCTAAATTCTGTCCAAAATGTGAAAATAAGTGAATTGAAGCTTCCCTGGCAAGACGCGAAAGCATTGAAGCCAGGGCTATACTGCTGTCCCGGTCCTTCCATTTGAAAGGCATCAGCAAAGCAACTTTAGCTTTGCTCTATCTTCAGTAAAGACGTTCAGGCAATCTCTCCCTGCTGTCCCGGTCCTTCCATTTGAAAGGCATCAGCAAAGCAACTTTAGCTTTGCTCTATCTTCAGTAAAGACGTTCAGGCGATCTCTCCAAGAAAGTGCTTTAACTCCTCAAGAAAGTTGACCGATTGGCTAAGCTGTGAGCAGCCGCATTGGAGCTCGTTCACGGCGGGCATGCTCACTACAGCGTGTCATAAAATGTCACAATAAACGTCACTTATATTTGACGTAATGATAGAAATGTCATAATACGTCATCGCTATTCAGCGCTTGCCGTTTTATTCCCCAGTTCCTGAAGAGATGCCATTCCTGTGAGCCCAGTTTTTGCCCTAATGCTTTGTTATTGCAGGTATGTAATTTTTAATTATTTATCTAGAGTCTATCAAACATAGAAAGATATAGAGCCAGAAATGTCCCTTTCTGGCTCTAAACACTTTTGCCCCTTCAAAAGTTGTTTTTTTTGGAGATTTCATAATTGTTTGTTAGTAAAGATAAAGTGTTTTGAAACCAAATTTGGTACACTAAAACTTCAATTACTTGACTTTATGCCTGCAAAATTTTAAGGATATAGACACTATAATGCTCTTTTTCTGTTCTAAACAAATGTGAAGAGTCGTTCAGAATCTGGTTACACTGGAGCAGGCATAACCACAACACATAACCACTTAACCACAAATCTAAATATTCTTGGACCAGAAAATACATCAATATAGTGAAAAAGACAAAATAACTACTGATTACTTGATATCCATTCAATCTGCAAAGGAAAAAAGTAACATATAACAATAATTCAAGTTATTTGTTCTTTAGACTGGAAGCACTGCTTCCTAATGAAGTAAGTATTTTGAATAGCCTATACAGGGCTACTGTGGCTCGCATATGAACATTTTTGTATACGTACGTCAAAATATTTCGCCCGCGCTTCTAATTACGTAAGTTAGGTAAAGCGTTCACAGTTCCAGTATTTTTCAATTAACGAGCGCGGAAAATCCTGCTGCACTGCCTTACGCAACTTTGCTTCAACCAAAAAGTTTATAGCTACTCTCTTCTTGAAACAATTGTGAAGTCTTTGTCAAGCTGCACTTCTTTGCCACTGCTTTCGAAGTTTATTCAGGTAATTCTGTTATTGTTAACTCTTCATGCTTGATCATTGCTATTATTTAGCGATTTCCTTCACAAATCATCTTTACCTATACTCATATATTTACTCGCTCGCCATGCATTTGCGCTATTCGAACGCACCACTAGTTTATTCAGCGAAGCTGACTCTCTAATGAGTTCGCGATATATATATATATTTAGGTCTAGAAATTGTTTTTGTTCTTGCGTGGGCGTACGTGTGTACCCTTTCTCCTACGCGCTTGCGCGGGCCGGGTAACCTTCTTAGCAACATTTTGTTTTATTTACCCGCTGTACGAAGTAGCGATGCCCAGTAGACAAAACGTTCCCTTTATCCTACGCGCTTGCGCGGGCCGGGTAACCTTAGCAACATTTTGTTTTGTTTACCCGCCGTACGAAGTCGCGATGCCCAGTAGACAAAACGTTAGAAACACTCGGTCAAGAGCTTTGAGGGCGTTAGGAACTCCAGAAGAAAAAATAATAAGGAGAGAGATAAGAAATGAAAAGGACAGGGCAAGGAGGAGGAGAGCTAAAACGAAACAGAAACAGGTAGCAAAGTAAAGAATCTTTCTTTTTGAAAAGCCATTAAATGTTCCTAATTTATTTATTAGACTATTCCTGAGGATTACTGTACCAATCAACTTTATACAGCTGTAGACTCAACTACTCTTGAAGACACTGAAAATGCAGCCACACCATCTGAACAAGAAGCTAATATCCCCACTACTTTTTGTACTGCAAGAGGAAGGAAAAGACATCGATCAGAGGACATCCATTCTCATATACACCCAAAGCAGCAAAAAAAAGTTGCAGAAAATATAACTCAAACAATTTCGATACCGCAAAGCCTTTCAGCTTATCAGCAACGAATGCAAGAGGTAAATATAAAATAAAATATATACTTCAATAAGTTAATACGAGACATATTTTCGTTTAGGAAACCATTATGCAGAGAGCAACGTCTACAACTAATGTCACAAAAACAGCAAGTCACACATTTGTTTGAAAGTGATAGTGAAAGAGATCACAGGCTCCACTGTTTGTTCACTAACCAACTGTTGAGAACAGCAAATGAATCTTCATTACAAATTTAGGAAACCATTATGCAGAGAGCAACGTCTACAACTAATGTCACAAAAACAGTAAGTCACACATTTGTTTGAAAGTGATAGTGAAAGAGATCACAGGCTCCACTGTTTGTTCACTAACCAACTGTTGAGAACAGCAAATGAATCTTCATTACAAAATTCCTCTAGATTAGAGCAGTTGTCAACTAACCAACAGCAGAAATTAGCTGATGAAACACCACTTCAACGGGAGACTAGATTGGCTCAAGTTAGGGGGAACAGGTCAAGACAACATCCCCAGGTTTCATTGCACCATATTATTCCAGCATTTGATGATCCTCAAGTTCACACAGCAATGCGTAATTTTCGTGCTAAAATCTCATCGATTACTATCCCAGTCTGCATAACGTGTATGGAGAAGTTTCCAGGCACCAAAATGAAATTTAAGTCATTGGAATGTTGTCGATGTAGCCAGGATAAACATATCCCTAAGCTCTATTCAGCTCAAAATAACATGCATCCTGGAAACATTCCTCCACTTGCAGGTTAAATTTAATGTAAAACTATAAAAATTAACCTAACTCTATTATCAAACTATGTAGTCTAATATCTACATCCATTTAACATACTCTGCTCTCCCACTGAATATGTTATAGTACCCAAACAAACTCTTTTATTTTTTTATTTTATTAAACCACAAAGTTTACATCAGCTGTAACTGTAATGATGTATGACATTTTTAATTAAATAGCTGTATATTCTGTCTAAAACACCAGTCAATAACTTTGCTGGTAAAATAATTCATTATTCTTATGTTATCACAAATAATATAACATTTAAACTTAATTATATAAAGCAATACTATGTAGCTGATTACGAATTACATTAATAAAATAAATAATAAAATAATTCATTACTCTTGTTTTACCACAAAAAGTATAACATTTAAACTTTATTATACATAGCCTAAATTTTATAACCTTCATCATACAGTGGTATAGAATAGAAGCACCAATGAATCTATATGAAACAACAGACAGACATAACATTAACAACAACAAAATAAATAACTGTATCTATTGCTGCAATTACAAGGAACATGCATCGCTCGCTTCGCTATTTTGCGCTATTCGAGCGCACCACTAGTATATATTTTGACGCGGTGGTTGTCTTTGACAGGGACAGACGTATTGTGGAGCTTGAAAAAAATCGTATCTAGGCTCTGTCATTAAAATGAGAGTAGAAGCTTCAGATCAAGATTATAGCACCTATGTTCTTCTAGCAAGTAAATCTAGATTAAAATCGTCGATAAGTACTTCTACTTTAATGGCGGGATTTGCATTAGTAAGTTTGTTCTACTAGTTAGTTGCATTATTGTATTGACATTCATTCCTTAGGTTGCTATTGTAGAAGTCAATATTGCAGATGAGACTCCTACTGAAATTTTAATTCCTTTCTCTTCCATGACTGCTTTGTTAATATTTGTTCATCTCTTGTCTTTGATCATTGCTACAAGAATTCTACCAGAACTAGTTGCATATATAGAAAACCCAAGACTCAATGTGCCTCAACCAATAACAAAAGGCCACTACTGGCCAGTTCAGATGGTTTGGTACTTGTCAAACATAGTAGGAGTCTTGCTGTTTCTTGTGGAATTAGTTCTTGTTGCATTTGTGAAGTTCTTCCCAAAAGTAATACAGACCATGATCAGTATTACTTCAGCTAGTATTGATATGAAAAACGCTACTAATGGGACCAAAATATTGGATTTAAAGGACAGAATATTTGTAGGGACTGCCACTCTCTCAGTGGTATTTACGTTGCTATTCATCTTTCTACCTTTCATAGTGATATTTTTTAGGTCACTGTCAAACCAGAAAATCACATACCAAGAAGAGAAAATGGAGCAAGGGCACACTCTTTTAGATTCTATCAACCAAAGTGGAAGCATTTCAGAATATGACTTTTAACATCATAATTGATTGACAGTGTAGTAGGAAACTTAGTTGTATTGTACTTTTTTTTTTGATGAATCAAGAAATAGTTTATTATTTGATAAATTATGATACAAATTGTTGCAGAACAGCGCAAATTTGTATATTGATTTGTTAACAATTGGTAGTGCCGACAAACAGGAGAATGCATGCTTGTGCGCAGAGCAGTCAACTGGTAAAGGGTGGCAGAACGTTGAAGGAGGCCACTAACTGACAAAATACAAACTAATCGTATCAATCGTACGCGAACAAGCGGTTAGAGATGAGAGGCGAAGCATCTGACCAAGACTACAACACTTATATCCTTTTAATCAGCAAATCCAGGCTGAAATCATCTATAAGCACTTCAACGTTGATGGCTGGGTTCGCTTTAGTGAGTACGATATTGTGGAGGGTTGTGTAATGAATGATCACTTGCCTCTTAGGTTGCTATTGTTGAAGTTGATCTGGCCGATGAGACTCCAACGGAAATTCTTATACCATTCGCGATGCTGACTGCTCTTCTTATTTTTGTCCATCTGCTGTCTCTTATTATTGCCACAAGAATTCTACCAGAACTAGAAGCATTCATTCACAACCCAAAGCTCAATGTACCTCAGCCCATTACTAAGGGGCATTACTGGCCTGTGCAGATGGTTTGGTACTTGTCAAACATCGTGGGAGTGATGCTATTTTTAGTGGAATTGGTACTGGTGACATTTGTGAAGTTTTACCCCAAAGAGAACTTAAGTGATAGAATTTTTGTTGGAACAGCTACTCTAGCAGTAGTGTTTACACTGCTGGTCATTTCACTTCCATTCATTGCAGTTTTCTTCAGGTCTTTGTCAAGACAGAAAATCATGTACCATGAAGAGAAATTGGAAAGAGCTCGTACTCTATTGGATACCATCAATCATAACAGTGGGAGCATTTCAGATTCCAATGTCTAATACATTTAGTTTAGTTCTTTTGTTTTTAATTCATCTGTATCCTTTTATCATGATATTTGATCAACCACCATACATTTTTTAAGCTTGTAAACAAACTGCGTATTGTTCGAACTTATTAAGAGTGGGCAACATTTTAGATTAAATTATTGCGTCAATAATGCGTGTGGAGAAGGGAATTATTTTGTGAATTTCTTTCTATGGCTCAGCTGAAGTCGAAGAGGTCTTTACCTGGTGAGTACGCGTTACAAAGCCGTTAACTGTATTCACAAGCTTTCCATTTACGACTTGGCAGCTCCAATATTTAACAAAGGGAAGCGGCCTAGAGTGACTTTAGTAGCTCACCCTAACAACCGTGGAGGGATTTCTCACGAAGCCATCCATTCTAAAGAGAATTATCACAGTGACAGAAGGTAAGTCAATAGTATATCTAAAAAATCAGCAGATATCTGGCATCATTTTTACAGCTTCTGTTAAGGGTACTATCAGGAATGAGAATATTATCATTGCTGGCTATACACACACACATACACATTACACACACACACATACACACACACCTTGAACCTTGAACCTTGAAAGAAGGCCACCCCTTGGGATGATGCCTTTCTGCCACGAAGTGGCAGAACTGTATTATGATTGTCGTCATGTCATGTTGGTGGCCTCAAAACTTGACCCCGAGGGCGGGTGGTCACACACCGATGACGTGTAATGTCCTGTCTCCTCCTGAAGGACCTCTGACAGGTATCACATGTCAAGGGCCTGATGGTATCTGTAGCAGACTGTTGTCCTGTGGTAGCAGTAGCAGTAGCATTTCTCCTCACACTCCTCCTCACCTCACCCTCAGCTAGCCTTTCCTTGGTTGACTCTCTAAGCCCGTCCCTACACTTCCGTCGCCACACAGCTCTCTCCTGACACTCGTGTTCTCATCAATGTGGAACTTCCTCAAATCCCTCCTTACCCTGTCACGCTACCTTATCTTGGTTCCATGAGCCGGTCGACGCTGGGGCAACCATCCAAATAGCACCTTCTTAGGAATCCTCTCCTCGCTCATTCTCGCTACATGCCCAAGCCAACACAACCGTCTTGCTATCATCATGTCTTCCAAGGACTCCTCCATCCCAAATCGTTTGGCAACATGGACACTGCTAATATGCTCCATCCTCTGCTGCATAGCACTAATCCCCAGTATCCCCCTCAGGCACCTGTTGTGGAACACTTCTAACTTCCTAACATCATCACGCTTGGTAGTCCATGTTTCTGACCCATACAGCGGAGTTGCCAGGACGACAGCCTTGTACACTAGCCTCTTTGTGGCCAGGGACAAGTTCTTGTCCCTGAACACTGGCTCCTTCAGCGCTCCAAAAGCTTGGGATGCCTTAGCTATTCTCTCCTTCACCTCCTTCATAATGCCTCCCCTACCATCCACTACTGACCCCAGGTACTTGAAATCAGGGACACACTCAACCACACACTCATCCAGATGCAAGGGCCTCAGTTCTTCCTCCTCATCGCAGGGGGCACCAGCAACCAACAGCTTTGTTTGGGGGATGCTCAAGACTAGACATCCTCTCCTCTCTCGCCACTGCCAACTCTTGCATTGAAGTCTCCTACAATCATCAATACATCACTCCCACTAATGCCATCAATCACACCCTGTAAGTCTGCGAATAACTTGTCCTTGTCACACACATACACATTACACACACACATACATGTATATGTAATACTTATTGCATGAGTCACCATACAGTTATGATCGTACTACTAGCTTGTCACGCTATCACTCTTTGTCCTGGGTTGGTCGAAGGATATAGATTTAAGTGGTCATGACCTTATGAACATTTCTTGCGTAAGCAATTCAAATTTATTGCTACAATTTAAATCTAGGAAATGAGTGGATTGTGTAACTTTTGTAGCATAATACTGAGAAGTTTATAATCCTTACCTGATGAAGGACCACTGGCTTACCTGATGAAGGACCACTGGCTTACCTGATGAAGGACCACTGGCTTACCTGATGAAGGACCGCTGGCTTACCTGATGAAGGACCACTGGCTTACCTGATGAAGGACCACTGGCTTACCTGATGAAGGACCACTGGCTTACCTGATGAAGGACCACTGGCTTACCTGATGAAGGACCACTGGCTTACCTGATGAAGGACCACTGGCTTACCTGATGAAGGACCACTGGCTGAAACATCTCAACATTATGCCTTACTCTAAACAAGTGTCACTTGTAAAACAAAGGACTCCAAATTTTTTATTAAGCACCATCGTCCAGTAACAAGTCCCTGGATATGATAACAAGGCTGATATGAGTTTTTTCAAATATTTAATATGCCTCCCCTGCCCCTCTAATTTTTTCTGCCTATTTCATTAAAAGCTACCTTAGCTGGTGTTATTGTTTTATCATATTGTCCAGATAGATAGATATGGACGTATTTCCCATTCTGTGTCAACAATGGTATTGTTGACATGGTGCATGTACACACACACAGTGTGTGTGTGTGTGTGTGTGTGTGGGTGGGTGGGTGTCTATTGCTGTACTACCACAGAGGGACTAGTCTTGTACGCCCACCTGTTGATTACAGCACAAAAATGGACATTGCAAAATTAAACTCCAATCATGGAAGAATAAAGTAGTTTGCATCAATTTAGAATGTGTTAGTGAAGTCGTGAAAGGGAGCTGTTGTTTGTTTCTTGTATGTAGTACAAAGGCTGCAGGGATGTATTCCACATGAGGATTTACCTAACTTGTGGAGGAAATAGAAAAAGGGACACATATCGCTTTTGTACTTATGTTATTATTATAATGCTCTAAAGGGTAAGAGAGCTTTTAGTGAGCTCATTATGTTGTGTGTTGCCAATTGGACACGTCCAGTGTAGCCAGCCATTGTCTAGCAACTGGTATTGTGTCCTAAACATTGCGCTTTTTCACTTCAAAGACTAATATTTCTATTGTATTATGCATTCTGTTTCATTTCAGCTTTCAATTATCACCATGCTGTGTGTAATGGCTTTATTCTGGTCAATCTTTAGCAGTCTTTTTTTTTTTTTTTTAAGGAGAAAAAATTCATCCATTTATTGAATGACTAATGCTGAAGGATGGGTTCAATTTATTGAATGACTAATGCTGAATCCTGGATGGGTTCAATTTATTGAATGACCAATGCTGAATCCTGGATGGGTTCAATTTATTGAATGACCAATGCTGAATCCTGGATGGGTTCAATTTATTGAATGACCAATGCTGAATCCTGGATGGGTTCAATTTATTGAATGACTAATGCTGAATCCTGGATGGGTTCAATTTATTGAATGACCAATGCTGAATCCTGGATGGGTTCAATTTATTGAATGACCAATGCTGAATCCTGGATGGGTTCAATTTATTGAATGACCAATGCTGAATCCTGGATGGGTTCAATTTATTGAATGACTAATGCTGAATCCTGGATGGGTTCAATTTATTGAATGACCAATGCTGAATCCTGGATGGGTTCAATTTATTGAATGACCAATGCTGAATCCTGGATGGGTTCAATTTATTGAATGACCAATGCTGAATCCTGGATGGGTTCAATTAAGATTTTAATGTACATATGCATTATAGAAATTATTCAGCCAATGAGGGTTCTGTCTAGTCTGGCGTTGCCGACCCTTTTCCTTCCCTATATTGGTGGGCGGGGAGGAAGGACAGGCTCTGGTAGCTCTAGTATCAACGACTTGTGCCAGCACCAAAATAGTGGCGCTCCAATCAGATTGCAGAATCGTTAATTAAGCACATTCCTCAACCACATATTCAATGCGCCCCAGTTTATTCCGCGTTGTTACTTATGGAAGATCAAGTGATGAAGAGCGTGTTTAGAAGTTACAGTTTCATGCGTAAAGCCAGAGCAGATATGAAAAGGAATTTAAATAAGAGATGTTTTGTAGCTCTCCCTACAGAGTACGGAAAGAGTGCTTGTTTCTAGAGTTTGTCACTTGTATATGACCAACTCCTACCCAAGTGTGAACCAGCCATTATTGTTGTTGTTGTTCTGCATTATTCAAACACCACAGTCGCTACGAGATATTCCAACAAAATGTTTACTTGCAACGAAATATTTGACTCGCGATTGATGACGCAATAAACCTGTGATGTCATTTGCACAAGTAGTTGATACTAGAGCTACCAGACCCTTTCCTTATGTACTACTAAGATATCTTTCTTAACTTGATGAATAGGAGTTAGGACATTAACTTCAGGTAAAATATAATATACACTGTATAACACAAAATAATGGTATAGTAGCCCTTTGAATAAGACAATTAGTTTTTGGTACAGATCTAACCATGTTCTTTGAATTATAAAGTTGGCTTACTTGCCATTTATGCACAGATTTTATTTTATTTTATTGGCAAGTGAGCAAAGCTAGTGAAGCATAATTACAGGTGTTACTGAAGATTAGATGTATTTGATTTTGTTGGAATGTGGTTCTTTTTTTAAACTGAATATTTATATTTTATCAATCTTTTAATGATTCCGTCATTCTCGGCTGAAAAAAATTACAATAATAGCAAATTTTCTCAGTTCTAACAGCCAATTTAATTAAAACTTACCTGACATTTCAGCTTCTTGTGAAGTATCTTCAGGGGTCTTTTTTTTTTTTTTGGTCGAGGTGCGGCAAAATTGGTAGGGGTTGTTTGATATTGATACATCTTATTCTGGTGGATGTTGTCTACTGCAGATGTTTATAGTTCATTTAATTTGGGGTCGAAAGTGAAATATTAAAATGGAATGGAATGTTACCCCAGTCTAGTATTGGTGTCTACCACAAATCGAAAAATGCATGTGCTTGTTGTAGATTACGTTATATATGCAAATTAATTCTCTTTCTGTAGCTTCAATGTCCCATTTCAGGACCAGCATTCGTTTGCTTCCACTTCAGCGCTGAGGAATACTCAGCCAAAAGTATCTATCAATACGCAGACGAGATCATCCGGCTATACTCAATCAGGATCATTCAGCAACATCCAGTCAAACAGCCAGCCGAGGTCATCTAGTGCTGGCTACAGTCAGCACTGGCCGCAGGGGGATGTCCAGGTTAACCATATGGACCTGGTCAGCCATCAGTCAGTCACAGGGAGGACTAGCAAGCCAAACAGTTTATCTTCATCGTACAAGCATGGCAGACTGTCGTCGAGTAATAAAAGACATGGTTGCCAACAGCAACAGCAGCAGAGTTGGGGACCTGTGACTTCTGACTTTAGTGGGCTAAGCAAGAAGCAGGGAAGAGATACTTGGCCTGCTGGTCACGCCCATCCACAAGAGGACCGAGTAGCTTTGGGAGCCTCTGTAGCTAAGGCTAATGAGCCTAGCAAGGTATACGATAGTATTGTTGACTAGCAAGTACCCCCCGCCAAGTGGCACTTGATGTATGTACTAATTATGAATAAACATATCTTATGTTACTGCATTCTTAATTAGCAAGAGTTTCCCTCTCCTGATTCCTTTCTTCCTGAGCCAGCTCAGGTTTTCTTATTCCTCTCAACTCATGGATTCTCTTCTCCTCCTTTGTCTGTCTCTCCTGTTCCTCAGTATCTCTGTCTTTTCTGTGTATTTTCTTTCACTTCTTCACTGAAGTAGTTCATGAGTTAACCTTTTCTCACCTGCTTCTATTATCTTGACCCTTGCGTTCTCCTGCTTCTGTGCCTAACTGTAGGTGAATACTCTCAGTCTTTATTAATGGATACAGACACTGTGGAGGGGGTAATGGACAGGGCAAGACTTGGAAAAAGAAATAAATAAAGAAGTAAATACATATGTATAAGGCACTCCAGGCTTTCCCAAAGTGCTGGTTCTGGATGGTTCAATAGTAAGTGTGTGACGTGCGGAGCTGACTGACGATTGAGGATGCGAACCTGGCATAGTACCTCACTTCTCTTTTATTTTCCCTTGCTTTCCCCATTCAGGTAATGACAATGCTTTACCAACTCGGCTCAGCTCGTGAATTACTCATGAATACACACCGTCGTCGTTGTTACTGACACACAAGCGTATTATTATTTAAGAGAGCATGGTGCAATTTGGAGTTCAATTTTATAAATCACTTGGATTTAACACATTGGTTTATTTTGGGGACTGGATTATATACGTGACAACTTTAGAGTTGATGTTCGTTTGTGTGTGTGTGTGTGTGTGTGTGTGTGTGTGTGTGTATGTTATAGACTGCTCTGGTCCACATAAATAAGCTCTCTGCGTGTGATGGTGTTAGAGTGTTAACGGCCACTGCCCAGGGTGTGAAGCACTGGAGTCAGTTTAACCAGGAGACCATGTTGCTATTTGAGGTCTATGGTGAGTAGTGGTCTCACTCTGTCTGTCTATGTCATATTTGTACTCGCCATTATTTTACGAGTATTTAGAGACTCTAATAGTCTCACCCTGTCTTTAATGGCTTCCAATCTTTTCCAATAAATTCCTCTCTTTCAGAGTCCTGCAGTCTCTTCCAGTTTTTCAACAATCTTTATTTCTCTCCCCTCTCTCATCTGATAGTCTGTCCTAATAATGAGTGGATGCAATCACAAGGAGCAATAAATGAGGAATGCACTTAGTTTATACTTTGAATGCATCATCATCATCATCATCATCATTATCATCATCATCATCGCATGTTAAGTAGAGGTGTTAGATCTAGGTTGCTCATTGATTTTTCCACATCAGTAGCTGCACCTTGAACTACAGCTTTTGCTGTAACGAAAGCTAGGCTAACAAAAAAAAAATTAAAATGGTGGATTTAAAGTAGTCGGTGAAATCTGTAGCTATACTGAAAGTAGCTTGTGAAGACTCAATTGTTAGGAATGCATGGTATCACTGTCTGCAGGAACACTGGCTTCTGTGGCAGTGTCCAGACAACACTCGGCAGAACAAGAATTTAGCATCAGGACCCCTGATGGCGTGCTCCAGTGTGTGTTCTGGGAGATGGAAAGCATGTTTCCAGTCTTGGAGCGTGGGAGTCCTGTGAGAGTGGTCGGAGGCTGGGATTCCGCACGTAATAGGCTCAAATGCTACTCTGTTCGGCCATTGAGGGCTGGAGAAGAAGATGCAGCTGTGCGGCAAAGTGTTTCTCTGGCGGATAGACACATGAGAAGATTTGCAGCAATGTTGAAGCAGCAATAAGAATATAGAAGTCGAAGTCTATATCAACATGATCACTTGCAACTTATCACTTTTGTCAACATGATCACTGTCTACTCCAGGTTTTAACTAATTAGCTATACCATCAGAAAATCTCACATAAAATTATTGAAATCAGTCAAAATAGTATATTGTGTATAATATCAGATTAATTATTATGTATCATCAATTTGGATGTATAACCCTTTTCCTATCTTAATAGTGCAAAAGAGAGTTTAAGCTGACGCAAGTCCTCCATATTTCTCAATGGGCACTCCGTTTTATGTAACGTCTCACTAATACGACCCTTTCCCTATCTCTCTCGTAGCGGTTAGGTTGTATGCTTTCCAGCATTGTACATAAGAAGGACCTGTTTTTTTTGTGCAATCTATATTTAATCAGTCCTATCCGTATAAGAACATTTCCCTAGGACATAGAACCAATCAATGTCACTGCCTGGAATTGACGAGAATACCATCGCTTCATTAACTACACTGTACTTTTAAAGAGTTCTGTTGAGTCGTATTAAACCCTTTACCGAATCGTTTGGGAGAGCAGCCTGAGACCTGTAACGCCAAATCGGGTCCTACCCAAAATCGGTCCCCCGGACTGAAATTGGCTGCTAAAAACTGTCTGGGACCACAATTGGCTGCCGAATTCAGTCCGGGCGGACTAAATATGGCTGCCAGATACTATCAATTGACTGTAGTTTTGGTTAATTTGTGTTATCTCAAATTTTTAACAATAAGACCCAGTAAAAAAACAACAAAGTACGTCCCTTATCGGTGTCAATATCAACCACAGGATTGGAATCCACCAAGTTAATTTTTATTTAATTCGAGCGCACCCGGCAGACCGAAATTAGCAGGGCGGACCTATTTTGGCTGCCAATTTCCGTCCGGCCGGACCGTATTTGGCGGGGGACCAATCGCGTGACAGACCCAGCTACAGTAGCGCACGAAGCGGTTGGTAAAGGGATTAGCTACGCCTTCGGGTTCTTCTTAGTCTCGCGCAGTCAGACACACACACACCTAGCCAGACACGCACACCCGAAGGAAAAGGTTAGTCTCGCCTGAGCGAGCGGATAATAAAAGGGAAAAGGGTCGGCCACGCGAGACTAGGAAAAGGTCTGGGAACTCCATCAAGAAAAATCGTTGCCTCACATTTATCCTCAAAATCGTTCAAGAAAATCTCCAGTTGTATCTTCTCCCTCAAACACCTTAAACTGCCTTCCTTTTTACTTTTATTATCATTATTACCAATTTATTTTCGGACCTTGTTTATTTTTTGTTGCTTTTGTTCTAAGGTTTACCTTCATAGTAGCCCAATGGGCTAGTTTATTTGGTCATACCTGTCTCCACCGTGGTGCAAATTTATTAAAAAAAATTAAATACAAATAATTGTTAGTGTTCGCTAATCTCCGGTAGATTCGCTTTTTAGTCGAGGGGAGGTGCTAGTCTTGCGGGACAGACCTTTTACCCAACCGTTTTCACTTAAAAGGTGGTTTGCGCAAGTATTCTCAACGACCCAGTAACAGAATGGGTGTCTAGCTACTTATATGGAAGGAGTGATAGAATAAGAAAACGGAAAATGATAGCAATGAAAGGTGAAGCTACTGACCAAGATTACCACACTTATGTCTTGTTAATTAGTAAATCGAGGTTGAAGTCTTCAATAGGTACTTCTACTTTGATGGCTGGCTTTGCTTTAGTGAGTAAAACATGCAAGTTAGTGTGATATTTTATTTTATTACTTTTATTTTCTGTCTATAGGTTGCAATTGTTGAAGTTGGTGTGGCTGACGAAACTCCTTCTACAATCCTCGTCCCTTTTGCCATGCTCACTGCTGTTCTTATATTTGTTCATCTCTTATCCCTCATCATTGCTACTAGACTTCTGCCTGAGCTTGAAGCCTTTATCAACAACCCTAGGCTGACTGTTCCTCAGCCCATAACGAAGGGTCACTATTGGCCTGTTCAGTTAGTATGGTATCTTTCCAATATTGTTGGTGTCCTATTATTTCTAGTGCAACTGGTACTGGTGGCTTATGTCAAGTTTTATCCCAGGACTATTCTGCAGGCTGACAGGGTCTACATTGGGACAGCTACCCTTGCAGTAGTTTTAACACTATCGATGGTGTCTTTGCCTTTCATTGCCATATTCTTTCGTTCATTGTCAAGGCAGAAAATTAGATACCACGAGAAAAAACTCGAACGGGCTCGTACCATACTGGAATGTATCAACCAGAGCAAAAGTTGCTCTGAATCCAAGGCATAGCTATATGTTTCACTCTCTAGTTATCCAATTAGTGTATCTTCAATTTTACTTCTGTCACTTGCTTATTAAATATATGATCCCAGTTATTATTATTGTTAAAATAAACCACACTGAGATTCGTATGTAAACTATTTGTGCATTGGTGGCATGTTCTTATAAGTCAGCTTTCTTTATGTTGAAGTGATAGCACTTGCATTTAAGAGCGGCCGGGTACCGTGTATCCAACTGATCCCATCAAGCGAATTACGTTACTGACGTAAAAATAAATATTAGTATAAGATTAATTTGAATTTTCTCCCCTACGTTGTGGTTTTTGCTTTACAGTGATGATCCGTTGTCAGTGTAAATACCGTCGCCAGTGTAAATACCGTCGCCGGAAAATTCCGTGCTTTCGAGCATTTACTGGTTTTGTCGGACATAGCTAGACCCTTTACAAAACCGCTACATGAGATTATGCAGTTAGCTAAATAATTTACACTTGATTAACCTTTCAATGCATGTTCATTATTTAGCAGTCTATCATCCAAAAATTGTTTGCTCTTGCAATCAAAACATCTTAAATACTGGAAAATTGTTTTCTTCTTATGTAAAGGAGGTCATATTCTTCCTGATCCAATCTGAACAAGATAAATAATAGAACTGAATTTCTACCAGCGATAAATTTCTCGGGAGTGACACTTTGTCGCGGCAGCGACAGAACTTCCTCGTGACGATGTTTACCGTAACCCCGGTTTACTCTGACCATGTTTCTCGCGCACTACCCTAGCGCGCCTCTGATTAAAAAAAAGGAGAAGAAGAAGCTACGATTGCGGTGTGTGGCCTCGAGTCCGTCTTGGCTACCTATTCTTTTGCTTATGTACTAATGGGATACGAAATTTCAGTCCAACACTACGATAATACTGCTATTCTGTTGATAACTAAATCAAGACTGAAATCGTCAATAAATACGTCTACGTTCATGGCAGGATTCGCTTTGGTAAGTTCACTCAAAAACTCTATTGATTTCTGGGTGAATTTTTTACCGTTACAATTTCAGATCGCTATTGTTGAGGGCCGTGTTGCGGATGAAGTTCCATCGGCTATTCTTATTCCCCATGTCATGCTGACTACTCTACTCATATCGGTGCATGTCTTTTCACTTATAATAGCGACTAGGTTATTGCCGGAGCTAGAAGCCTTTATAGAAATTCCTAATCTTGGTATACCACATCCTGTAGCCAGCAGCCATTACTGGCCTGTTCAATTAGTGTGGTACCTTTCAAATATTGTTGGCATACTACTCTTTCTGGTGGAACTAGTATTAGCAACTTATATAGAGTTTTACCCTAAAAACTTAGCGCTAGTAAGCAGAGTACATATTGGAAATGCTACTTTGGTGGTGATTACAATATTGTCTGTTCTTTCAGTTCCACTTGTTGCTATATTCTTTCGAAGGCAAAAAACAATCAAAACTCAGTATCTTCTAAAGGTTATTCACCAAAATAACTTTATTTAAAATACTGTGATCAAGTTTGTGTTGTGTCAGTCACTTCCATTACTGTCAAAGACATTATATATTTTGCTAGTGCTTCTCTTGCTGAGATTTGCAGATATTCAATTGGGTGAACAAACACTTACAGTTTAGTTTATATTTAAGTAATTATTTTTTCAAGTGCACTTCGTATTTCTAGAGATTATGCTTAGCAGGCGAAACACTGTTAAATTAAAGTAGTAGTATTAGCTATAGTTCACCAGCCTTAAGCTAACTCAGCCATAAGGTCGTGGGAGAGTGACTATGGAAGACGAAGAATACCAGACTTATATGTTACTAATAAGTAAGTCGAGGCTAAAGTCGTCTATTGGTACTTCTACATTAATGGCAGGATTTGCTCTGGTTAGTTTTTTTTTGTTTTTTTTCTTTCCTTATTTATTTTTTTATTTTTTTATTGAACATTTTTTTAAAACAATTTTAGATTGCGATAGTTACTGTTACAGTGGCGGAGGAAACCCCTTCGTCGCTTTTGATTCCTTACGCCATGTTGACAGCTTTGCTAATATTCGTTCACCTTTTGTCTCTGATTATTGCTTCACGACTCCTTCCAGAAATTGAAGCCTTTATAAAGAATCCCAACCTGAGTATCCCCCAGTCTATCACCGGAGGCCAGTACTGGCCCATTCAGCTAGTGTGGTATCTCTCCAACATCGTAGGAGTATTGCTGTTTCTGGTGGAACTAGTGTGCGTTGCGTATGTCAAGTTCTACCCCAAGAATGTCTCACAGGCAGGTCGCATACATGTAGGGACTGCAACTCTAGCAGTGGTGCTGTCTCTGTCACTGATTGCTATACCTTTTGTAACAACTTTCTTTCGCTCATTGTCAAAGCAGAAGAATGAGTTTCATGAAGAGAAGTTGAACAGAGCTAGAAGCATTTTGGAGAGTATCAGCAGTTCATCTGAGTCTAATATTTGATATAGCTACACATTCATAGACTTCATTTACTGGGCAATTCGAGCTTCCTATATTACAGAGTTACTCAGCTTGGAATATAGAACTGAACTCAGTTTTAAATTCTTCAATTTTTTTGTACTCTTGAGAATATGATAATTACAAGAACAATAATAGCAACATTACAAGTGTGGCTCACAATGCACATTTGATAATCTAATTTGAGATGACAGCCAAGTCTTATTCAACTTCATAGTTACTCATAATTAATGTTTCAGCTTAGTGATTAGCTATTAGCTCCATCAGAATAAATAATAGTAGACTACCTGAATATAGGACCATGTTAGGACATGCTCTACTGGCCAGAGTGTTGTCCCCTATTGGGATTTTATGGGTTCAAGATTAAATGAGTACATACTTTGAGCTAAGCTGAGGTAAGTTAGTAGATATTTAGCTGGTGAAATGGTTCAGTAGTATCACAAGTTCTTATAACTATGAAAAAAAATAGCTTTTTGGACCTTAAAATGCTGGGTTGCAAGAATGTCACAGGCACAGACACAATCTACATAAAAATGTTCGAGTTATCTCATTTCCTTTATAATACATTTTAAGTTTCTTCTTATTTAACTCATTTAGCTAGCTAGAGCTAGCTAGTACTGGTCACAGCTAATGAAATTTTCTGTTATGCTACCTATTGTCATCTGGAAAGTTTTGACTTACAAGTGTGACTGCCAGATTAATAGAAGAATTAACAAGCTCATCTCAAGAGTTATTGATTATGAGCCTTTTAAGCTCGTTCTGTCCAGAACTTGAGGTGACCGGGCTATTCAGTGCAACAAATACAATTATTCTTGTTGGACTTTCAGTTGCTTCTGCAAATGAGCATAGCCAGGTCCACTATTGGGGCTGTCCGTGGAGAGTCTACTGCAGTGCTAAAATAAAGTGACCCTCTGAGGCCGTCCCAGTTTGCTTTTCTTGAAATTAAAATGAAGTTTAATTGAAAACTCAAAATGTGATATGATATTCATCAACAGGAAAAAAATATAAATAAAGCAACAACGACGACATCAAGAAAACAACAAACACAAATAATGAAGTTTGTACATGTATGAAAAGATCAAAGTCCATGATTTTGTCCATAGAGCTGAAGCATGTGTGGCAGGACAGAAGAAAAACTGATGTGTATAAACGAGCAAGTATCACCTGAATATGAGGTCCAGATTGTCTGTGGAGTCGAGTGGGCCAGGCTGCTGAACACTGGACAGGTTTAGCTCCTGGGAGCTCTGCTGCTGTGCATACTGAGTAAGCTGACGAGGAACTTGAGAGGGGTCAGATAAAATTGAAGTTTGCTGGCTTAGCTCCTTCAGACTGTTCATGACAACTGGAAGAATAAATATTGATGTGAAACAGTAGCACCAATTTAGTTGCATTTTTGCATGCAATAGCGTAAGTTCTCTGCATCCCTTCTTATTATCCTATACTACTTGATTTAGTTGCATCAGTTTCCCTCTCCTACTCTTTTTTTTTTTCCTGAGTCACCTCAGGTCTTCTTAACTTTCCTATATTCAGCTCTTTCTTCTTGAGTCAATCATGGATTCCCTTCCCCTCCTTTGTCTATCTCTCATGCTTCGTAGGCTCTCTGCCCTTTTCAGAATTGTGGACTTAGGCTTTGTAAAACTATGCCTTTTCCATCCATTCCTCACCTGCTCTTAGCTACAATTAGCTGTCATTTTTAATTGAATTTGTTTCCTTAATCGTCTTCTACTGAATGTGATGATGCTTTACCCATTAAGTTTGGAGATACACTGTACCAACCAGGCTCAGCTAATCAATTATTAATGAAAACACACACCGTTGGTCATTAGCGTTACTGACACACAGATGTATTATTATAGATTGGCATGCTATTCTTAGTGTTATTATTATCATCATCTTATAATATGCTTGTGTGGCAGTAATAGCGACGCCGATGTGTATATTCATGAATATTTATGAGCCGAGTTTGGTTGGTAAAGCATCGCTTCGAATTGAATAGATAAGTGTCGTCACATTCTGTAGAAGGCAACTAAGGAAACGCCGACGACTAAAAACAACAACAAACAAACAGAGAAGGCAATGGCTTCACAGAGCCTAACAAACAAACAGAGAAGGCAATGGCTTCACAGAGCCTAAGAGTTAGAAGGACAGAGAGCCTGAGAAGCAGGAGAGATTGACAAAGGGAGAAGGGAATCCCTCAGGAAGGAAGAGGTTAAGCAGAAAGAGAGAAAGAGAGAACAGGAGAGGGAAACTGCTGTAACTAAATCAAGCAGTAGAAATTAAGGAATGGATAAAATACCTTCAAGTGTCACTGTGTGGCGAGTGAGTACTTGCTAGTTGGTGAGCGAGCGAAGCAAGCGAGACACTCTCAGGGGTAACACAATTGAAAATCGGGAATAATTATTTGTAGGTTTCAAAAAGGACTATGCGAAAGTAAGAAAGAGAAGGAAAAAGTTTCGCAAAGCCTAAGTCCACAATCATGATAGAAGGACAAAGAGCAGGAGAAGACAAAGGAGGAGAAGGGACTTCATGACTCAAGAAGAAAGACCTGAAGAAAGGAAAGGAGGGGGATAAGAAAAGCTGAGATAGTTCAGGAAGAAAAGAGAGTAGGAGAGGGAAACTGATGTAACCTTACTAATGGTAAAGGATGAATAAAAATAACTTGTACTACTGCAATTTTACTATGTAATATGTCAAGTGCCACTGTGTGGTGGGGTACTTGTTAGTTACTAATAATGATAATAATAATAATAATAATAATAATAATAATATCATCATCATTTCTTTGGTTTTACCTGGTCTAAGAGATGGAAGTGTGCAGTTCTGCTCAAACCATGCCAGGACAGTACGACACAACTCATCCACTGTGCCGATGGAAACCATGCTGTTGTAGGACTCAAACAACTGCCGTAAAATGATGCTAAACTAATGGGGATGATGAGTGAAGGCAACAGAATAACTACAATCGATATCCACCATTCCCCCCCTCCTCCCCTCCCCCCTCCAAATATCCACCATTCCCCCCTCCTCCCCCTCCCCTCCAAATATTAAAACAATATAAACCATGTGAAGGATACAATCCAAAACTTGTAGTTCTGAAGCGTGCGTTTCTGCACGTACTCCTAAATCTTTGCCTATTTTTCTTCAAATCTCTGAACACACAAAGGAAGCAATAAAAGACAATAGATTAGAGAGTACTCCAAGACAAACTTCAGTCACAAACGTGGCATAACCACGAGTGTGAGTGCATGATCATGCGGAGATACTTGAGCTTGTGTGTGTGTCTGTCATAGCTTACATGTGCGTGTGTCTGTCATAGCTTACATGTGCATGTGTCTGTCATAGCTTACATGTGTGTGTGTCTGTCATGCTTACATGTGCGTGTGTCTGTCATAGCTTACATGTGCATGTGTCTGTCATAGCTTACATGTGCATGTGTCTGTCATAGCTTACATGTGTGTGTGTCTGTCATAGCTTACATGTGCGTGTGTCTGTCATAGCTTACATGTGGGTGTGTCTGTCATGGCTTACATGTGCGTGTGTCTGTCATAGCTTACATGTGCGTGTGTCTGTCATAGCTTACATGTGCGTGTGTCTGTCATAGCTTACATGTGCATGTGTCTGTCATAGCTTACATGTGCGTGTGTCTGTCATAGCTTACATGTGCGTGTGTCTGTCATAGCTTACCTGTCTTGTGACGGGAGCGCCAGAGACTGGTAGCTTCTCCTGGCACATGACAATGTCTGCATTCAACTCCTCAATCCTGGCCTTCAGAGCAGCTATCTCGCTATCCCTGTGGCTGCGCTCACTGTGAACAGTTCTGATATGCTCCAGAGCTAAACACAAACAATGCCATCAACAACAACAACAACAGAAATCACTCAAAAGAAATGAATAGAGTTGACTGATATAAATCTAAAAACCACAATACTACATTCACACCTATTGAATACTTGGAAAGGGATGCCAAGTACACTTCACCAGTTACACAGCAGCAACACAGCAAGAAAGAGAGACATACTGCAAACTTACTCTTTTCCAATATGGTTGCCTTGCTGACTTTACCACTTGGGAACACATTCGGGTTGATGACAAGACTTTGGAGCTGATCAAAGCCACTCTGAATGCATACACACACACACAAAGCCAGTAACCAGATTACTATCCACTAGCACACACACACACACACACACACACACACACATGCACACACACACGCATGCACACACACACACATGCACACACACACACACAAAGCCAGTAACCAGATTACTATCCACTAGCGCACACACACACATGCACACACACACACAAAGCCAGTAACCAGATTACTATTCACGAGCGTGCACACACACACACATGTACCTTGATGCTCCCCCGCCTCTTCTGCTCTGCAGAGATGTGGGACTGACGTCGAAACTCCTTGTACACTTCCTTCTCTGTGGAACTCAGGCGGCGGGCATTCTTGAACTTCTTGAGCATGGCCTGTGTCGGAGACAGCTCTTCACTTGTTGCAGCCTGACCAGGTGGAGACATGATCTCATCCAAACTGAGTCCTGGACAAGATAAGTGAGCAGTTGCTTTGTGATGGTAGTAATGCAAGCTCAAATGCTCAAATGAGGGACAGTTGATTAAAAAAATAAAAAAATAACATAAAAAAAAGACTGTATTAAAAATAGGGGCAACAGGGCATGATTAAAATAATTAGGAATGATTCAAGCAATGCATATCATCTGCATGACATCATTAATGCAGTGTGCAGCCAATGAAATTGCTGGGAACACAAGACAACCAAACTCTTTTCCACATTGTTAATTCATTTTTCATATTTGGTGCCAGAAATGAGAGAAAACAGACAGACAAACACTCCAGTCCACCAATCAACCAAAGAGATGACTTGGACACTGGAGATGGCTACTCACGCATTGCCACAGAATGGGTTGAAGGTCCTGAAGCTGCAGGCGTGGCAGGAGTGGAACCACTCCCTAGTACCTGGACGGATTGGGTGGAGTTAGCCTGAGAGATGGCGGCCATCAGCAATCCCTTCTGGAAGTCATTTACTTCATTCATCTACACAGGAACAAGCCAAGGACAAGTAAATGGACAAGCCACATCTGCAGAACTTCAGTAAAACTCTGTGAGATCTACCCCATGACGTGGTACATAAGCTATGTAACCTAAATGTTTACTATCAATCCTCTGCGACATTTTTTTATTGTATTTCAAATGGCACCACAGCCAAACATTGAATGAATTCTGAGTATAGTAGAACCTCTGAACTGAGAATGATTGGAACCACGGTTTTCAGTTCATAAATCAGAGGTTGTTTGCTCTAAGAGGTGATAAGCAATACATTTTTTATTGGAGGGAAGGGGGGGGGGGGGGGCACTCAAAAGTTCACTAAATAGAGGTAATTTGTTACCCACTATCAGAGGTTCTACTGAAAAGGCAATCTAAAATATACTATGATTAGTATCACCTTAGAAGACAGCTGTGGAGAGAGTATTTGAGATGGAGGGTGGCTACCAGCTTCAGAAGAAGCAGAAAGAGAGACAGCTTTGTTCTGAAAGCTTGCTGCAGCGGTTTCCACATGCTTATCTACCGGAAGTGATGGTAACGGAGCTGGCAAGGGAGTGGCAGGAGAAGAGTGTCCCAGCTCTCGCTGACTCCCACTCTCATCTGCAGTCACGGTGGTCTGGTTGCTCAACAAAGCCGTCTTGAGCCAGCCTAAAAGGTTCGAGTCAGACAAAACTGTCTGAAGCACTTTCTGCTGCTGCTCCGAAGGCTTGGACCTGTCCTGAGACTGAACAAACTGCATCAACATCTCTGAGTATTGGGTGTCCGCGATGTTCTTCTGCTTTTCCAGTTCCTCGTTCTGTTTCATGGCCTGGGCGTTGAGCGTCCGCAGCTTGGTCTGCAGGTGACCCACAGGCTCGCTGCTGCCTCGCTCCAAGGGAGGCCTGGACGACTTGCTGTACAAGTTGTCGGCGCTTGGGGTGCGAAAGAAGTCCGGAGGGGATGGCCTACGCTGCTTCCTTTTTGCCTCGCTCACCATTATCGAAGGAGGCGATGTAACCGGAGAAGGAGTTGCAAACTGAAACGTGTCCGCCGTCGCTTGCCTATTACCCGGCAACCTGGCGTCAGTGTCGTGCCCCATTCGAGGAGTGGAATGATTGGCAATCGCAGGGTTAGGTGAAATCCCAGGAGACACTGCGGAATCTGGCATTGAAGAGAAGGAGTGACGCTGCTGCTGCTGTGCTTGCTGCTGTTGCTGTGCTCGCTGCTGCTGTTGTGCCTGCTGTTGTGCCTGCTGTTGTGCCTGCTGTTGTGCCTGTTGTTGTGCCTGCTGTTGTGCCTGCTGTTGTACCTGCTGTTGTGCTTGTTGCTGATACGACTGAGCAAGAGGTCTCTGCTGGAGAGGGATGGTGTCCTTGGGCCCCAGCACTGTGCTGAACCAACTGCTCTCTTGCTGCTGCTGGATGTTGAACATAGAGTCACCCATGTCACTGCTGTTGCTGCTTCCTCCAGATGTGGAGGCCGCAAGTCGCACATCAGGACTTAGCTCGCCACGCTGCTGTTGTTGTTGTTGTTGATAATGATGCTGGCTCTGGTATAGCGACTCCTGCAGAGCCCTCTGAGACACAGACAGATCGTCTTCAAACGAAACCTCGCATTTCATGGCGATGTTGCCGGCTGCTTGGATGTCTAGCATGACATTGTCATCTTCACCGGCAGCAATGCCTCCCCTCTGGCCCCCTCCTCCTCCTCCAAGACCCTCCCCCTGCATTAGAGCCATCAAGGATACTTGATCAGATGATGACAGCGACGACAGCTGTTGCTGTTGCTGCTGCAACTGTTGCTGTGGGACGATGTTCATGAAGCCGAAAGAAAACGGGTCGCTGCCAAGTTGCTGAAGGTTTACCGGAGCTTGGACGGTAGGTTGAGGAGTCCCATGCACTGGAGAAAGGGGCATTGCTTGGGGTTGAAGTTCATGCTGTTGCTGGGATTGAGGAGGGGTGGGGCTGAAAGGAGAGGATATTACAGGAGCTTGAGGGTGTGGCTGGGAGTATGGAGAGGAGGAGACTGGAGAATGAAGGTTCAGGGAGTCACTTGAGAATATTGAAGATGGTTGCGGATTGGACAGTCTTGCCGCCAGACCAACTAACACACACATACACACACAATCATGACGATCAAAAATATTTTAGGCTACTGGTAAAAAAAATAAATAAAAAAAATAAATAAAAATTGAATAACACTAAATCAATACAAAGATTGATTCAAACTATTCTATCATAATTTAAAACAATAGGCACACACACACTCACACACACACACACACACACACACACACAGCTGTAATATTACCCTGTTCACTCCACCCACTCACATGTGTCCATAGCCATGGGGTCGTCGAGCTTGTCTAGAAATTCATCCAACATTGGATTCAGCATGTCAAGGTTAGGCTGCTGCACCAGCATGCCATCTGACAACAAAATTAAAAAAATAAAATAAATTAATTAAAATTTTTTTTGAAATTAATTATAAGATATGACAGACAAAATACGCACACAGCACAACTATAGGGGAGTGCATGTCTCCACTTACATTCAGTGGAGGAGTAAGATGCAAGAATCTTCTCTTCAGATGAATAACCTGACGACACATAAATATGACATACAATCACACATACATACATAGTTATAGACATATAGGCAGGCACGCAGGATATTAAATAAAGTGAGCCGAATTAGTTAGTCTATTAGAATTAAAATGTGTAGCCTAAATCCTGAAATACAGAGATAGTGAGTGAATGATACAGTGTAGCTATAGCAACAAAAAAAGAAAAAGAAAAAGCTGGCCTACTATTAGCGAGTGATAGCACGGGTAACCTGTGCTATTAGGGATCAATAACACTTGAAGTAGCATGGAAAACTGTGGTATTCGGGATTAATATAGCATGAGTGGAGCAAGAAAAAATTCACGAGAAGCCAAGTGAAATTTCTCACCGCATGAGTGCTATCTAGCCAAATGCCAGTTTTCCATGCTATCATATGTTAATATACTATAGCCAAAATAACAGTCCATTTCTTTAGCCAAGAAAACCAATAATCTCGTATTATATTTTCATCAACGAAAATTTTCTTCCCAGTTCTGCTATTATTCATACTTTTCTTACTGTTGCTAAATAGCGTTTCCCTGGAATTTCGCCACAATATTGCCTAGCAGATAAAAGTGCGGCGAAGTCGGAAGAGATTGCCGCGACCAATCAGATCACTATTTCAGTTTTCCACTGCTGTGGTATTTCAAAATAATACCACACTTTTTTGTATTGAAAAATGACTCGGCTGTGGTATTACTATGCTATTAATCCCGAATAGCACGGCTACCCTTGCTATCACTCATACAATAGTAATAACAATAATGATAGTGTGATAAAACATTAACAATGATGACAATAATAATAATAATTAATAATAAAATTGTTCTCTTATATCAACGTTTTTGTTAATACATAATGAAAGTAACAATGTTTTGACAGTCCTACTGCTCAACAACAACAACAACAACAACACATAGTGTATGCATATGAATGACAACTCACAACAACACTCCTCCACTGTCACACCCCTCTTACCAACAACAACAACAACAACAACAACAACAAATGCAAGTTCTATATTCATATACATACCCATACACAAACCTTCATATGACGGGAAAGGTTGTCTGCAATAACAACAAAAAACAACAACACTTTTTAAAACAAACTTTGATAGTGAGATAAGAACTAGTGCCTGTCAGTGACGACTACTTCTAAAAATAATACGCACACACACCTCTTCAAACTAAATATCCAACAAGAAGACAAGCAAATTAACCAACCAGGTTAAGATAAGCTTCAAATCCACTACTAGTGAGGGGAAAAAAAATGCAAACCCCAAAGGGAACAAGATCAATTCAGCAAAACTTTCACTTTGACATGTCACTGCTATCTTCTCAGAAAGGTGCGACCATGGGATTGAGTTACTTGAGAATATACAATGAACTAGACAATGCCATCAGCGATCAACACCTCCCTCCCTGCATGCAGCAAGTCATGTGACATTCACGCAGCGTCATGTGATATACAATCAGCAAGTCATGTGACAATTACCCAGCAAACATAAGCCATGTGACACTTATGCGGCAAATCATGTGACACTCAGATTCATGTGATGCTCATGCAGCAAGTCATGTGATACTCACACAGCAAGTCATGTGATACTCACCCTGCTGGATCCACCTGCATGTCTTGTGGACGCTGACTACTGGTTAAATCATCCTGCACATCACACCACACACTAGTTAATATGCCGTGAGATGTTAAGCTATGACTTACAAATATCTGTGCGGCTTTCTCCCGCACCTTTTCCAAGGAGGGATCAAGTTTCTTATTCTTAACCTGCACACAGGGAGTGAAGGACATGCTGTCACCATCATCGTTACCAAATGCAGCATAACTCCACTCACCACCTTCTCCTTGTAGAAACGCCACTTCCTGTACTCCATTGCCACAGCGTCAGAGTTCCTCTTCCAGTACTTTCCTTCCAACACAACGGCCTTGTGAAGCAATTGACACACACACACACACACACACACACACACACACACACACACACACACACACACAGACACACTGCATAATTCCAAGTCAGTAAATTCAGACCTGCAGATCATTTCAAAACTTTTTTCAAATACACAACAATATCAACTTCAAACAGAAATGACACTCACTCCTCTTACAATATACCTCTTAACTTGCATAATTTGATAACATCTCTTTAATGGATTGCATTTTTACTAACTTTGAAATCTACCACAGTTATACCATTCCTCGCCACACCCACAAGAATCCTAGAAGTGATTGCTAAAAATATAATAATAATAACAGGACCATGCAGGGTTTCATGCAGGATTATTTTCTGGGGGGGAAGAGTTAGGAAGGAAGGCCACGCGTTTGTTTACCACAACCACTTTTGCTGAAACCACACCCATTTGATTAAAAATCGTCTCAGGTCTAGAATTAGTGACATCAATTGGAAGAACTAATGCGTATTGGAATTGAAGGACCTCAATTAACTGAAGTAAACTTTCACCAAATATTAGATATACAAACAACAAAATCACAGAATACCATTATAAATCATGAACCACAGAATACCATTAAGTAGTAAATATTATTAATTTATTTCATGAAATTCTGGGAACCTGGGGGGGGGGGGGGGGGGAGGGAATTCCAGGGCACCCCTACCTCTGTATGAAACCCTGCCATGATTAATTAGTTACCAATTGGTTTACAGTGAGTAAGACTTTCTTAACTGTTCTAAGCATTAATTCTGTATCCCAGTGTGTTTTGTAACTATATCTGTAATACTACAATTATCAAAAAAAAACTTCTGCAATTTGAAAATTTCGACTAAAAAGGAATTTCAGCTTGATCTAACTGTTGATGCTGGAAGACTATATAGACATTATAGTTGTGTAGCTTGCATTGATGCACGAAATGTTCCTTCTGCCAATCCAAAAAATTCTGTGTGAATCCCCGCAGCCGTCTCCCGCCAACACTATTAAAAATGCCTCAATATTACAAACTGTCATCCATCACAATCCAGGCCTCCTATCCTATGTGAACTTTAAGCCCTTAGGCAACACTGGTTAGTCATGCGTTCCCAAACTTGCACAAAAAATTAGCAGCACACCTTATAAACCACGGTGAAGGTAAATCAATAATACATGCATAGCAAATATCATGGGTCCCTAGGAGAATTGAGTTCTTTCTAAACCTAGATATTAGTCACTTCAAGTGGTACAAGTTGCTCCAAACTTGGGACTTTCAAGCAAGAAGTAGGGAAGTATAGTTTTTTACATTAACAACACCCGCTGCGATGAAGATGACTAACTCTTCTGCTCACAAATATTGTTGCTGATGTTCTTATACATTGTAATTTAGCACGAGCTCAGGCAACTACTACACACTACTACATGTACCAACCATCCTTACCTCTTGCCTCTGGTGATGGTTCAGCATGGGGTCAATGTCAAAGTAACAGTACAGCGGTGTCTTCATCTTGAGAACTGCAATATAAACACACACACACACACACACAACATGAGGGATGAACTCTCGTAGGAGGAAGACCCAGAAGTGAATTCTTAATGTACCCTGACCTCTAATTAGCACACTCATGAATCCACTAATTAACCTACCAACCGTTACGATTATTAGTGCAGAGAATGCCAGCAAGTTCAGCAAAGAAATATTTATGCAATGTGAGTTATCAGAGTCTTATTTTAACCTCAACAAGTACAGGTTTTTTTGTTTTTTTTAATTATCAAGTTCTACATACTAAAACATGTGAAACTTATACTACATAGAAGACTAGACGATGAGAGCTTCACACACAAAAAAATCAATGGTCACAAACATGTTGAACAAACATTAGTCTAGTAAGCAGTTATTAGAGCTCAGATCAGAACCACTAAAAACTTCAATAATAAAGCTGTTTCAAAATGAATGAACCCATCAACCAACCAACAAAACAATAAAAACATGCCCATTCAATAATCCATAGAATTCTGAAGAAATATTAATAAAACAACAACAACAAACAAAACAAACAAACATATCATATTGCACTCCTGTACGGGATTGATCGAACTTAATTGTTTACCATAACCCCTGTGTTGCATTTACCATTATTACTCCTGCCATGCAATGAAAACAATTGCATGTAACACTCCTCAACACTACTTGTCCTATAAACCCAGGTCTTCCAAGCTAATGGCCTAAAATATATATTTTTATGGGACTTAAAAATGTCTCCAAACTGGGACAAAGTTACAGCACAGTACAAGAGTCATACACAACTATGTGTCTGTAGACAATACCATCAGTATTCCCTTCAACAATAGAACCTTCCCCTTGTGCTGCTACACAATGCAGCCAACACACAATGCCTAAACCTTCTTAACCCTTTGCGGACGAACGCGGGCGAGCAATTATGTAATTAAATACGCGCACGCCGTAAAACCAATTAGTTGCCTGAGACGGCGTTTTACCAGTTGGAGTTCGACACGTGGAAAAAGAAAACGGGCGAGTGTTTCTTTTGTGTTAGGCCTCAAATAATCTGCCTCTAGCGTTGTAGCTATGGTAATTCGTTAGTTTATAATTTATAGAGTTGTTTATAGAGTTGTTTTGAATACGAATTATCGAGGAGGCCATAGTTTGTTAGCTATTTTTTTAGCTTATATTTATGAAAGGAGAAATCACACCCAAGTGTAAGTTCTAGTTTTAGTTTGCTTATTTCTAGCTACTTTAGGCCTTTACTTCATAGTAGATGTTCTATTTGAAAATAGCTAGACACAAAGTGTAGAAATAAATTTTTTTTAATTTAGTTGGTGCACTTGATATAAGTTATACTTATTTTATAAGACTTATTTTGTAGAATAGAGATTGCAAAATGTATACTATGTAAGCTACTGAAAGTTTTAGCGTGCTACGCGCTCTGTAACTGTAATCACAGAGCGGGAAAGCGCTTGTCACGAATTCGTGACAGCCGTATTATCTTGATGCACCCGGTGTGTCACAGATTCGTGACCATCGTATGCGCGCGTTAAGTTACGGCAGTCACGAATTTGTGACGATCGTACGCAAAGGGTTAATATCATCATAAACAAATTTCAATGTATAGAATTGGCATCAGCTAATACTTCTAACTGACGATGTACCCATATTTATAAAATGGCAGACTGGGCAAAACACATTTATTAAAGCTTGAGTATATTTAAAAGAAATCTATTTAACCTTAGGCATTGTGTAATACATAAAGTATTGTGGAGACTAATGAGAGGGGACAGTTAATTAATAAATAGGATTCCTAGATGGCCAATTTACTCAACTTGGACATATAAAGTCCAACTACTTTCACCATCAGAGGAATTGAATGAAACCCTGAGAATTTTTTTTTTTTTTTTTTTTTTTTTTTGCAAGAGTGCTAGATAATAAGAACATTAGAGATGTACCAATAGTGTATCAGCCTATCGGTTATCAGCTGAGTTTTTCATTATCGGTATTGGTTGTTGAAAAGAAATTTTGTATGTGTCATGTGGATGCTGAAAATGATCGGGTTTTCCTAGTTCTAGTACAACGAACAGCAAAACAATGTTTTAGAAGCAGTCACCAAATTTACCGCTAGATACCTTGTTGTTGCTGCTGACAACTCCCGAGTAGTAATTGTAAGACGTGTGGAGAAGGTTTCTAGGGGCAGAATAAGTAAGACATTTAATACTACCAACCTGGTCTACCATTTCAAGAATCATAAGAAGGAATTTGCTGTCTATAATGCCAGCATTAAGCACTCTGCTGCTGTACCACTAATTACATAGTTCTTGACATTTGAAGCTGTCTGGACCCTGAAAGAGCAGAAGTTTCTTTTCTTATATAGACCTAAAAACACTGGCTTTCCTGTAACATTATAACGTAGTCAAAACATCAATCAGTTATCGGTATCGGCCTTGGTTCTAGATAGAATATTGGCTATCGGTTGAATCATCTATTGGTACATCTCTAAAGGAACATAATACAATCCAAATGGTGACTGAAAATTCGAATTTTCAACAAAAAAATCTGCTCTTACGTAGTTGTTTATCAAAAAGCAGACACAAATGAACCACTCCACAACATTCATCGGATACCATTGTGAAGCCAACACACACACACACACACACACACACAAGTAGATCTCTCTCTACATTGACTCAGTGTATCTGCTTCTCTCCCTACAACTCACATTGCATGTGCCATGACCGCCAAATGCCATTGCTGAGTCTGATACGATCATTCTTCAGCATACGAATGTGCCTGAAGTGTTTCCACTGAGGATGAACCAGAACACTGCAAACACACGCACACACACTAAATTTCTTTTTTCAATTGGTTTGCCATAGTTGGCCAGCAAGTCACTTTCTATTGTAATGTACTTTGCACTAATAGGGAACACTCAACTACTCCATATATCCATACAAGGTAATCTAACTTTTACAATTTAATCACCATTTCATTTTTGGTTTCTCCTCTTTTTGTGTGGTATTTTAGCCACAACCACATCACAAACAGCTTAAAACAGAAAGCAATGAATTTTGACCAAAAGATTCAGTTTTGCAAATTATCACTAATTAGCACTAAACTAACAACTTGTATGTAAGCAGCCTAAGACAACACTTACCTGCTGCATTCTACTGAAAGGGTGTCAAAAAGAGCTGCCAAGGTTTGATCTACTTCCACAGACTTACTGTCTTTCAAGCCAAATTTGAACCTAATCTCTGTAACCTTGCTGCTGGTAGAGAAGTCGTAGCCTTCTTTGGAAGGTTTTTTGTCACTGAAGTCTGCACCATTCCTGACAGCCTTCACTTTAGACATTGTAGCGTGAACTATTTATTAGGGCTGAAGGACCAAGAATTTGGTGACTGGTGCACTCAGAGAATTAAGTGACACCATTATGCAGAAAAACAGACAAAAGCGGTGGTTGACTGGCCGCAGCAGCAACAACACTTGCCTCCTTTACGGTCAGCTTTATTGCACTTTGTACCCACCACCCCAAAACTGTCACGTGCGCTAAATGTAGCACATGCGCGTTCAAGCGAGGAGGCCAGAAAAGCCTCATAAAAAGAAAAATCCTTTCAATGTTTCGGTTATTCTCCTCTATAACATCCCAATTGTTCAATTTTTTGACATACAAAGAAAAAGTGCAGTACAAATATTATGTGCAGCAATGGTATAAAATCCAAAGCAGTGTATAATACAAACGTGATCAAGTAAAATACTGCCTAGTGATCAATGACACCTGCAATTGATATTGAAAATACTGGTACTTCCGCCAAAATGGCAATAGTCAAAAATACAATATAAAATGCCACTAAATAAAGTCCATATGGCCGCCTGAGCCGGAACTTGAAGAGAGTCACAATGACCAGTGTACACACCAATCCAAACATGAGGAACACGGCCGCCAAGAACTCAACTTGAGTGAAGTAAAGCTGCACGGAAAGTAAACCAGCCAGGGCAATTAACAAACATTATATTTTACAAAAATATACAAAAAGCAATAGAAGGAAATGACATAAACACTCCATAGATGTTTATCAAATTAGTGCACTCTCTGTAAGTCTCTTACTCTGAATTTAAAGCCATCAGCTTTCCTTTTGATACATTTGAACACAGATGCTATTCCAATCCCCAACAGCATGTCTGGAAGAAAGTCAAGGAGAAAATGACTAGAGTGTGTTAAACACTCTAAAACGACAAACCTCTACCCTGTCAGATAGAAAAGGGAGTCCGTACAGGACACACATAGGGAATAAGAAATAATGAAACCCTAATCAAGGTGCTCTGCAAGACATCATCTAATAATAATAATAATAATAATAATAACTAGTGATGTGCTTCAGCACAAATGGCGAGCGAGCTGGTCTGACTGAAATTTAAATTTGAATTTTTTGTTAAGTCAAATATATTTACTTTAGTTTATTGCTATTATTTAGCAACACACAACACTTTTATACATACTTGTTCACTGGACATATCAGCTTGTATTCTCTTCGTGACTTGACTATTGGACAAAGGATTTTCAAGGGGTAAGCAATCAAATTTCCAAGGATGGTAAGAGCAAGGATTGCTAAACTAACGGTTTTTGTTGTAGCTAATCGCCTTTCTAAAGTACGTTCAGTTCAAAATGCTCTATAATACCAGAGCTCTAGTAGATACAGCATTAGGTTGTATTTTCTTAGTGACTTGACTATTGGACTTCATATTTCAAGTAAGAACAAATCTGTTATGTAAGCTGTATAGCTATGACGATCAGCACATTGACAAAGTAAACTTACCACCTCCGCTAATAAATAAATAAACGAGGCTAATTTTGGAAGACCTAACTGCGAAAGTCTCTCCAATTCTGTCTCCGTAGCACTTTGCCGGTTTTTCTCCCCTTCTTTTCCTAGCATTATTTCAAAGTCTTCTCTCCCGAATTTCTTGCGCCCGCGCTAATGTTTATGTTGTGGAGTAGCCTCTGGGGGTGGACATGCATTGACCATCTTTGAACTTTGCCATATATATATATATATATATACCAAAATCTCAAATTGAGACCCACTTTGCTCGTCCAATGGATGATGATAATAATAACTAGAGGTGTGCTTGAGCACAAATGGCGAGTGAGTCTGTGCACAAATGATACACTTCAAAAGCATCTATCAGTCAATTTCTAAAAGTATAAGTACGTAGCTGTTATGACCATTTTATATTTTAGCTAACATATAGAACTACTTTCTTACATCAAGTCCCCGAGTACTGGTGTTTTTTTTTTGTAGTCTCTGACTATCTCAATCACTCAGGCTTTCGACAACAAACACTCGCAGCTACTAAAAAGGGCCGAAGTAAAAAAAAAAAAAAAAAGTCTGGTAAAGGGTTTCAGTACCATTCGCCATACATTTTGCAACTTGAAAAAACAAGAAGTTCTAAAGAATTACTGCACAGTGTTGAGTCTAACAGTAAGTTTTTAAGACATAAGTGCATCTTGTGTCATTCAGAAACAACTTAATAAGAAGGGGTAAACAATTAATTTCCTTGAATGATACGGGATCGCTAAACCAAAAGATTCATTTTAGTGGAGATATAGGAAGGGTAGACCACAAAGAAAACACAAAAACATGAGGGTCAAAGTACAAAATGACATACGTACGTCCATATATATATAAACAAGCAAATATCCCCAATTTTCAATTGTGTTACCCCTGAGAGCGTCTCGCTCGCTTCGCTCACTCGCCAATAATAATAATAATAACAAATAGGATACTAAGTAAAGGTCCTCCAAAGCAAGCTCCAATTGCCATTCTGGGAAAACCTTGTCTAGACATGGTCACATTGGATACAGCATCTGCAGCAAAAAGTAATAAAAATAATAAAAACAGCTATGGGTTTGTCTGTCCACACATGCAAGCAGGCATTTGAAACATTAAACAACTAGCTAGTATTCAACAAACACAAAACAATTTGTTTTCTCCCAAAACAGCACACTACTGCAGTTAATATCAAGACTAAATATTATGGATTGTGGAAGCCATAAAAACACTCACAGAGGAGGGTTATATAAGCTCTACAGGTTTAAAATACATGTGTACTTGCAGCTGTCACAGGAAGAGGAAAAACAGAAACAACAAAAATAATAAAAGCTATGAGGAGAATTGGAAAACACAAACCAGCTACTTAATTGAAAGAACTCCTAGCCATGTCTTCTCCCATGAACCCAGGGTGGAAAACACTCCAGGCTAGTGATGTCAATTACTGCACCAACCTCCAATGCTGTTGCCCCACGCCAGTAGGGTCAGGCCTAGAATGCCATCTGACAACTTGATCACTACACCAAATGCCTGAAAGAGAAGATAAGAAATTATTTTAGTTGGTAAATTGACACACCATTTGAGCATACCTACAGACACACAGACAGACTGACAGACAGACAGACACACACACACACACACACACACACACACACACACACACAAAGGCTTCACAATGTCTACCTGAAGCAAATTGACAATTTCATTGGCAATGGAATAAATCCACACCACAGCCACTGCAAATCCCATCCACGCAAATACCTGCATAAACACAACAACAAAAACAATAACAAATATTTACTACTCTGAGGTATAGTACCAAAACAACCACAACTCACTAAAATGAATATTTATCTAAATTATTTTCATCTTTTTAATTTAACTCAAAGCTATCCGATAATACTAGACTACTTCCATAACAAGTCTTGTCATAAATGACAAAGTGCACAATTCATTAGCCGCAGATTAATTTCCCTAACAATGGCTGTCTGTCACACGTTTGCCATCACTAAACAAATTTCTGTTAATTAATCATTTTCAACTGTGCTGCAAGACAAAGTTACATGTGAATTAAGAGCAGAGTACCGAACTAGCTGCTCTGTTCAATTTGCCTACAAACTTACACCTGGCCTCATGGGAACTGAGAAATTGAGCTCATAAAGCAGTACAAAATTGAGCTCAGCAGGACAACTACCTGACAGAAACTGTGTAGCTAGACTTCAGCAATGAAACTCACACAGTGATACACAGGAGGCTTGTCTGGCTTGGAGGTGCAAGCAACCACGATGGCCAGTAAGGTGCCTACGATGAGAAGCAACGCCCACACTGGAAACACACCTCCTATGAGATACAATCCTCCTACACCATAACAAAATGGGCGATAAAATAAATAAGAAATTAAAAAAAAGGAAAAAAAAGAAAGAATCTATACCAATTTTTTTTCTCTTCGTTTAGTCAAACTTACTCTTTGTGATAAGTGTAATGAAGGCTGGAGCTATGGCCGTGTGCAAGACGTTTAGATACTTGTTCCAGTTGTGGTCATCCTCGTTGGTGTCTATCACTGGCACGGTCAGAGTGAGCATCAGACCAGCTGGGCTCTAATGAATAACACAATGTAATGCAAGGTAACAAAGAAATGGACTATAAATAGGTGAGGTAAGAGAAAAAAAATTAATTTTCCTACTTTTCCAAATTATTATTTCGTAAGTCTTGCTCCAGAATAAACAATAACAATTACAACAGAAGCTGTGTCTAACCTTGACTATCTCGTAGATTTTTCCAGCAACACTGAGTTCCTTAAACGACTCCCCAAAGGGCCAAAGAGCAAGTAGAAGCTTAATGAAGGGATGTCTCCGCTTGCGCGTGCTAAGTTTGATGATGGGGGCCAATTCATCGTCTTCATCTTGGTCATCCTCTTGTTCACTATCACTGTTCTGATCTTGGCTGGAGACATTGGTGCTCACTGAAGGGCCCAGTAGAGGAGCTCTACTGCTTTCTGTTTCAGACTGCGATAAAATATAAGTTACAAGAAAACAAGGAAAATAATCAATCACCAGCAACTGCAAAACAGGGGGGGAAAAAAAAGAAAAAGAAAAAAAAAAGAAAAAAAGAAGCCATATCACCAATGAGCCGATGTCAACAATATTTATAGGGGCAACCTTGAATGGAGAGAACATTCGTACACTAAGTATGTATGATCATAATTTATCATCCTTTCTTGTGTTTTATGGTTTTTACAACCATCACCCAAAAGATTTAATCGGTTACTATCTATACAATGAACGCATTAGTAAGACACCTTATTAAAGTACAAACAAATTCCAGAGAAACAAGAGGTTCTACACAGTGTTAGAACCCACTATAAACAATCACAGATAAAAACAACAATGACGACAACAATAACGTCAACATCAACATTGGCACCAACAACAAACAACTACTTACAACTTCGGCAATGACACTTCGAGATTGAGAGCGTGCTCTACTGCTGGTTCTGGACCTAGAGCGATTGTGAGTGCGACTGACTTCCTCCCACAACTCCGGGACATGAGGGATTCCAAATGCAGCTCCCACGCCTTCAGTAACATCCAGGGCACCTATGCAGCACATACATACATACACACATAGTGCCTTTACAACAGCCATATACACACATAAAAGGTACACACAAACAGTAAGGTACTTGACTTATTGGGACTAAGAAGAAGCTAAATGCAGGAAAGTTTTTAGTGAGAAGAGATAACTAATGCAGGGAATTTAGCAACACTGTGATGTCAAACTGGAAGAATTTAACAAATAAAATTGGAAATTCAAGTCATTAAAACCTCAATTATGACTCTAGCTTGTTATTATTTTTTATTTTGTCCGGAGGATGTTATTTAGTAATCAAACACATTTATAGATTCATCCATATTCTCAATGTAATCATTTAATTTCTGAGTAAGCTTACTGTGTGGTATATGAACAGATAAAAATGTGCCAGTTCATGCATGTAATTACATCAAGTAAGCCAGAAGCTATAGATACTGAGTATGTACACAACATTTACAAAACTGTCAATCTTCACCACAACAATCTATCCTCCTCTTTCTCCAACCCCCTCCCTTAACTGTACAGTTTATCACTTCAAGCATTCTTGAATCCTAAATGCAACCTTCAGCACACACGTAATTATGTCAAAGTGTATCTTCTTACACTACATGCTGAAGTCTAAAGTGTATTGATCTTTTCCAGCGTACTGAAAGGGTAGTGTTGACTCTATAAAGCGGCCATACAGGATATCTGCAGGTTGATATAATCTTGCTTTACGGGTAGGAAGATTAAGGTTGTTTAAAGGTGTGCAATGTTTGCTCTGCAAACTGGTTTGTCAAATTCATTCCTATCACATGCATTACTAATATGTATACCACATGATGTATGACCATATTCACAACATCACGTGCTATCAATGTATCACATGATGCATATATATCCAAATACATACCACTGGCTGGAATTAGAACCCGTTGCTATATTGTTACTAGGTGTACTAACTTGGTAAGTGTGCACTATTTTTTGCCTTTAGCCATTGCTAGTGGAAACTGGGCATGCCTAAACGGGATCTAAAATAGTTAGAGCATGCGCGCTTATGTTCTAACTATTACTTAGTACATTCACGCTAGTGTATCATTACACTATGACAATAATAATAATAGTAATAATAATAATAATAATAAATATAATAGCAATAATAATGCAATAACAACAACCCAAGAATAATGTAGTAATAATAACAACAAGAACAACAATAACAAGTATTATTATTGGAGATTAAACGATATCCACTTCACTCCCTTCTCCTCTGAATTGCATTTTAAATAATTTTCGCGACTCACCTGATATTGTTTTCCTTAATGATTTGCGTGACGGACTAGGACTGCGACTACGGTCAGTATCGTCCTGGACAGTAACTCCAAAAGTTCCATAGCCTCCACTGGCTCCGCCTTCTCCTCCAACACCTCCTGCAGCTGCTTTATGTTTCTGCCCAGTAGACGAGCCTCTGCTTCTCGAACCAGCACCTGCCAGCAGCGACTGAGGAGCCTCCAATGGTGGCACGCTAGCTCCTTCGAGTTCCTTCTGCCTCCTTCTTTCTTCCACTCTCTTCTTTGAAGAGAAAAGAGGTGAATGCTCTGAGCCATCCTCCTTCTGGATCCGAATGATGGGAGTTTCGCTGTGCACACCGGAAGAATCTGAAGCCCCGATGTCACCAATTCTAAACCTTGCCTGTGGGTCATTGTCCAGCTTTGTCGTGTCCAATTCTTCCTCTTCTTCTTCTTCATCGTCATCTTTGCCTCTGAGTCCACTGCCAGAGTTGCCTCTACCTCTATGCCCAACATGTCCGTTTGCCAAAGGAGGCGGAGGCTGGCTGGCCAAGCCAACACCAGGAAGGAGAGACCCAAGTCCTGCCAACCCTGATCGAGAGGGCTCCATCGTACTGCTATCGTCCATCTCTTTGCCCTCAGGGGGTGTTGGGGGTCCTGCACAAAAAAAAAGAAAAAAAAGAAAAAAAGAAAAAAAAAGCATGTAGGGTGTGTGTGCGTGGGGGGAGAATCTAGAAGACTGAAACTGACACACAGCAACCTTGAATCTAACCACTGGAAATTAAAAACAACTGTCTGTATAACTAAAGTAAAAAAAAAAAAAAGATCCCACAGTTGGCTCATGTGTGTGAAGCTAGCCACAAAGTAGCATCATTTTTATTTATTTGTATCAAGCTTTGCAGACAAATTCCACACAGAGGGGATACACTACATAAAAGGCTTTTGTGCCTGTCTTTTAAAACACCACCCTCCAGACAATCTAATAAAACACAACAAAAATGATGAAAATACTTTGATACAAGATGTGCACAACTACGCCAATACTACCACCGACAAATCACTAAGACTACATAGCTGGGATTTCATCATGATAAAATGAATAGAATACAATAACTACTAGATGCTAAAGTAAAAGTCATTTAACCCAGCAGTGTGACCATGGTTGAATATTAACCTGCTATTTATAACTGCATACAAGTAATTCTAATTAATTCCTTGTGAAAAACAAATAGGAACATGTCACTGCCTTACTACTTCTTGCTCTGCCTGTTCCAAACATCAATAAGTCTCTGCCCTTTCCAACTGTATAATCGTACAATCCTTGGGTGGTAGTCAAATAGATACGTTTACTAAAAAAAAAAAGTTGTTTGCCAAATTTTGCAAGACATAACATGTGTGCTATGTAATGTAAAACCCACAGCTATTCACTCAACAAATTTCTATATCTAGCCTCTCACTTGGCATGTCCCCAGTCCCAACATTATGCTTCTTCCTCCATTTCTTCCACCTCTGGAAGATGATGCGGCCTACGATGACCACAATAACGTAAAAGACATAGAGAGAGATAAAGCCAATGGCATTGTAGATGGTCATGTAGTGGGTCCACAGCAGAGAGAAGGTCCAGAACACGGCAAAGATGTAGAATATGATGTCTCTGAGGAATGGCCGCTGGGTCAGGGTGAACGGCTTGGAGATGGTGACCGCACCCACTACCACTGTCGTGACAAATATGCCCGCTCCTATGGCAAGAGAAGAAGAGAGAAATGAGAGAGACAAAGTAAAAATGTTTACATCTGCAAGCTAATGCAAGTGCACATAATGAATGTTTGGATTGCTTTAGTTGCTAATGTACAAGTAACATTGCCATGGTAATTTTGATTGGCAATAGTGACACATTTGCAGTGCAGTAGATGCATTTTATGAAACTGAATTACTCAACACACACACACACACACACACACACACAAATGAAACCGAGCTCTTATCTGTGGCCAAACTTCATAGTACACCATTCCCATCATCATCCAGGCAACTAGACTCCACTGTACATTCCCCTGACTGCTCCTCTAGTCACTCTTCCACCCACCACTTCCCCTGACTGCTCCTCTAGTCACTCTCTTCCACCCACCACTTCCCCTGACTGCTCCTCTAGTCACTCTCTTCCACCTACCACTTCCCCTGACTGCTTCCTCTGAGAAAACCCCTGATCCCATCCCTACTTACCAAAGAGGGCTCCCACGGCGAGACTGGCCTTGCGGTCCTCCGCCTGACTAACAGCTGCAAATGCACTGAATATGTCGGGAGCTCCATTGCCGAGTGCTAGCAGAGTAACTCCAGCCACGTTCTGGCTCAGCCTCAATATGGAAGAAATGACAGTCAGAGCCGGACAAAAGCTATGGCAGGAACACACAATAAACAATTCTAATAGCTTTATCATCTATACACACATGCACTACCCTCACACAACCGAATGAACTTCACAAGTCATTTAAAAATGTAAAACAGCCATGTACCTAGACAGAGAAACACGCTGGATAAATAGTTTCTACTTTGTCTACGCTCTGAGATGCCTTTGACCCTTGAATGTGCACATGTGTGTGCATGCATACGTGTGTGTGTGCATGTGTGTGTGTGTGTGTGTGAAGTGTGTGTATAAGTGTATGTGTATGTGTGTGTGTTTGTGACCTCGTGGGGTATTGCAAGTTGTATCAATTTATTAATCAGAGTCATTTGTGAATACAAGCAATACAACCATTGACTTACTATTCTTCTGCAGTAGCTCCCAGGAATACAAAGAGAAACAGTAACCACAAAAACTACAGGAGGGAAAACAAATAAATAATACCGTGTGAATGCAATAAGCATGAGTATTTCCATTTCTGGCAGCTGTAGTTGGTAGCAACAAGATGATCGTTCAGTAAGATTCTCTATTGACCATCCGCACGATGGGGCATCACACAACAAACACTGCATTGCTGGCTTCAAAAATAAATAGCTAGTAAAAAGAAACTGCCTAATCTCCCAGTGTTACATATACTAAGGAGGATCTACTTCAGGGACATATAGAAGTGATGGTAATTAAAGTAAAACTTCTTAATATTGGCAATCAAAACCAATCCTACTAGCTCACTGATGGTGATGACCAAACTTCCACGTTAAGTTATTGTTGTTAACAAACATGCTCATGTATTAAAAGATATATGCTAGTAGAGACTAAAACTCCAATTTTCTATATGCACACCCTCCTCCCCCCCCCCCCCCCACCCCCCCCCCCACCCCCCCCCCCCCCCCCCCCCCCCCCCCCCCCCCCCCCACACACACACACACACACCATTACCACTCATTTTATTATCAAAGCTTGCACAGAGCCTACACTGTCATGTGTACTTCACTAACTCACACCCATTCAGCACACTGCACTAATTCAATACAAGTTGCTCCACTCCCCTGCATGCAAGTACATACATAGCTGCAGACTTACTCCAAACAAAGACCACCATATAGTTATACTCACTTGCAATAACAGTCTCAAAAATATCTTACCCTACTCACATGGCACCAGGCAAGCAAGTGGACAAGATGCACATTAAAAGCTCACTTTAGCTAAATTATGACCCATACTGTACATAATTCATATGTTTGAGATTGAAAGAAAGCAATGAATCAATGACTGAGAGCAATGGTCCACGTAAACATGGTAAGTGTTAGTGTTCCTCAATAAAACAAACACGTTATTTGTTATGGTCATTTTGACTCATCTATTACAAACAACAACAACAGAGTTAATACCAAAGAGTGAAGTTTATAAAGTGTAACGATTGTATCAGATGTAGGAATTTAGATTTGTTTTGAAATAATGACACATAAATAAAGAGATACTAAAACCAATTACTAGAGAAAAGACAGGGTTGAAGTTAATTAACTTGTAGCTAAACCAGTGAACTCAATTTAGAAAAAAGCAAACAGACCAAGTTACGAGCAGAAGAAACAAGAGCAAGCAACAGTACCCTTTCACTCGGTTTACACATCCAAAAAACACACTTACATACATTTGCCTAGCATCAAGATTGATGCCCCTAATGCACAGGTTCATAGCACTTTACCTGTCACTCAACACTGTGTGCTGACAAGAAAACACAGCCACAGCCATGGAATGAATTCATGCATGCATAGGCAACATGAAAAAATAAACCGTCTCAACTGGGTCTAATTAGTATAAATAAATTACTTAGTCATCTATCAATTTATACTATAAATACATAATATATAATATACAGCTATAGATTAGTTATGTATTATACTTACCAAGACCACCATCGCCAAGGGAACGAGTTTAGAAGGTACGTCGCAATATATGAATTCCAAGTAAGACATGAGACCTTCCTCAATCTGACAGCTAGCCACACACTTGATGAAGACACATGTGCTGAAGTTATGGCTTAGGCTGTGGATTTCAGAACACTGCAAAAAAAAAAATTAATATTAAAAACTAAACACCGCTAAAATGACAACAACAACATTATAATACTAGAAGATGCACCTAGCACTAAGTCCACTGGTAAAAATTTAAAGCCCTTTTAGTCACAATGCCTTATTAATTTTAAAATGGTATTTTCTTTATGCTAATTTTGTGTGCATCTTACATTCAATACAGTTTTATCAAATCACAGCCTTCACTAGACTAAAGCCTGCCAGCTAATAGATTTCAATTCTGCAATAGCAATTCACTTCTCTACTCTATTCAGTGCACCTATATTAATCCTAACCTCAGCCTCGTCCTTGTTTATGACAGTACCATTCTTGTACAGCAGGTCTGGCTGACATTCATCTTCTTCTCCAACAGAAAGCAAATGCCTCATCCCACCTCTTGTCTCCTCAACCAGTAATGCTTCTCGCGTGCTGGTAGCTTGGTCCATTAGAGAATGCCGGTACGTGCCAAATACAATCCATATCAAGATAGCTCCAAATGATACAAGCTGAAACACCAGTCTAGTCCTTCGCACGGGAACAAAGCACTCCATCCCTCAAAAAGTGCGTACTTGCAGAAATCCAACAGCTTAAACAATTTCTTCAGACGCCAATACCCTCTCGCTTCTTCAACGACTCGTCTCCTTCAACGACTCGTCTTCTTCTCGCTTCCTCCAGCTCACAGACCGCTGAAGGGGGGAGTGGCTTTTGAGGGGTTGTCCCCGCGATCAATCACATGTTCGAAAACAGAGAAGTTAATAATTGTTAATTAGTAGGCGGAGTTTCTATGTTTACAAACGTTAGATGCGCATTATAAAGAATCTGTGATGGCCGATGTCAGTGGAGGGCAGGCTTCTTCTACTTGGTCGTATTTCCTAGTCGGTAATATTCCCCCCGCATTTCACTCCGCTGACCTGAGGTGTCATTTTTCTCATTACGTCGAAGGAAAATACTTTAAATGCTTTCACTATCGTCACAGACCCGAGGAATCTCCTGGGGTTGAACATTTTGAGAGTGCTGCTGTAGTTACTGCCACTCCTTCTGAGCCTTCTAAGAATAAAAGGACTAAAAAGCTGACCCATTGTTGTGTAGTGGCACTGTACAATGACAAAGGAATGGAGTTCATGGGAAAATGTAGTGGCAAGAATTGGTCCAAGAATGATGGCGGCTTGTTGCCAAGTAGAGTGCGAATTAGCAAATTGAATGTAACAACTTCAGAAAGTAAGTCCATTAGGATTACATGATTCATTGTGCAGAAATCCTGATTGCTATGATGTAAGTTATGATTGAAATAACAATTTGAACCTATAAACAGTAAAGATAATGAAGAGGGAAGAAGTTGAAAATGTTGTTGGATATGGTTTGGTGGTTGTATTATATTATTGTTTTATTATTATTATTATTATTATTATTATTATTATTATTATTATTTTATACTCCAGCTTCCTCTCCCTCCTAGAGTGTTTGTAGCTACTAGTAGAGATTGGCAATATTGTTTTGTTAGAATGAAGACATTTATATTGAAATTTCATCAATCTTTTCTCTTTTTTTTTTCCATACAAGATTCAGTGGCAGGTCCTTCATCATCATCTATTCCTTGGTCTGAATTATCCACAATTCCAGAGCTGAACCCACCCAGTGTGATGCCTCAAGGCAACGTGGGCACGGCCCTCTCTACCTTTGTGGCTCTCATCCGAACCTGCAAACTCCCCTCTCATGTCATCAAGAAGCTGAAGCTGGAATTTCCGAAGAGTAGATCGTCGAAAAGATACGGAGCTGTTTCTTTTATGTACAAGTCCGATAAAGGAAGAAAGAAGAGAGAGAAGGTTGTGGAATGTGAAGGCAACGAGATGAAGGAAGAAGATGAGTGGAAGACCAAGAGTGAAGACACAG
>WLWD01000269.1_pt1 | contig 49344 bp, 17 predicted proteins | sample 6712731 | NCBI WGS metagenome assembly WLWD01 (sample SAMN12718690, study PRJNA576275) | sponge metagenome | isolation source: marine sponge | host: Mycale hentscheli | place: New Zealand: South Island, Marlborough, Capsize Point | collected 2014-11-01 | reverse complement strand
GCTATCCATGTGATAATGCAGCCTGAAGCTCAGCCTCCAGCTGGTCAGCAGTGTATGTGCCAAACTCGCTGTGCCACAAAGAAATGTTCATGCAAACGGCAGGGTAACATATGTGCATTAATACAGGATCTCAAAAGCTAGCTGCAATGCAGTCTGCTGCAGTGATTGAGGTAGCCGAAACGAATGCAGAAGAAATGGGTACCATTACAGAAGACAATGTATGTGTAGATTTACAGCATGCATAAGTACACGAAGTTCTCATTTATTTGAATACCTTTGGGGTGCCAGTACTATTAAAAAGATCAACTGCAGTGATAAATTGGAATAATACATATAATAATTAACATTTATTCATATCAGAGTAACCAATTAGAAAGTTAATTTTCTCATTTATTAATTCTATTATTTTTTTTATTCAACATGTGCTTTATGCATGATTAGGTTGAAATGGGCAAAGTTAAATTTCGAATGATGAATATTATAACAATTTTTTTATTATAGGAGCTGTATGCCTAATGAATATTATTGCTTATTTGTTTTAAATATCAGTTCAAATTACTAATCTCTAATTAAAGTATATAATGTGGCAGGAATTAACTAAAAATGTGATGTCTATTGATGCAAGCTCAGAAAACACTACATATGAAAAGGGTAATCCTGGTTGAAATTATTATGCATAATAGTATACCAGGTAAACTGCCCATTCAAAAATGTATGGGTAAAATCACCGTTTAATTGAAATAGCCCGGGGAAAGTGAAATAGCACAGTTGAGTTGAAATAGTACACTTATCAAAGTGAAATAGTATGGGTAAGTGCACACACGTGGGGCGATTAGCCTTAGTAATGCCATAGTTTTTGCTAAAAAGTTTGTTTAAAGTAAACGATGGTTTTAGGTAAGGATAGAGGTATACTATTAGCGAGTGATAGCACGGCTAACCGCAGTATTAGGGATAAATTCCACTCGTAAAGCAATAAAAGCTCTCATAAAGCAATAAATAGCAATCAGCTTTGCTTCAATTGTGTTTTACTTGTGCTATTTATCCTGAATACCATGGTTACTCGTGCTATTACTCATACTAATTGAAATGGTGTTGCAGCACTTTAAATGTGCTAGACCCTTTGGTCTCATTGTCTACCTATTTTTTTTTTTATGATTCAAATAAATTTTCAAATATTATTGGCGAGCGAGCGAAGCGAGCGAGCAACTCTAAGATGTAGTTTATGGAAATCCTGAATACGTGGTACGTCGTCGTTTTGAATACGTCGTCGTTTCCTGAATACGTGGTACGTCGTCGTTTTGAATACGTCGTCGTTTTGAATACGTCGTCGTTTCCTGAATACGTGGTACGTCGTCGTTTTGAATACGTCGTCGTTTAAACGCATGCGCGCATTCCAGAACTTCGCTGGCTCGCCCAACCAATGCTACATGAGCATTTTCTAGTTTAGGCTATCCATGTGATAATGCAGCCTGAAGCTCAGCCTCCAGCTGGTCAGCAGTGTATGTGCCAAACTCGCTGTGCCACAAAGAAATGTTCATGCAAACGGCAGGGTAACATATGTGGACCACAATGTCATCCTGGTCGAGCATGTATTAATACAGGATCTCAAAAGCTAGCTGCAATGCAGTCTACTGCAGTGATTGAGGTAGCCGAAATGAATGCAGTACAGGAGAAAAAAATATGGACTGTTGTTGGCCAAATCTCACTCTCAATTACTGATAAGGATATCCTAACCAGCAACATGTGGTTAAATGACCGTCACATAGATGCAGCACAGACCATTTTGAGAAATACCTATGGTATAGCTGGACTGGAAAGCCCTACATTGCAATACACAAGGACATTTACTGTTCATCACTTGAACCCCTTTGTGCAAATATTAAACCACAGCGGCAACCATTGGATGACAGTATCTACAGTAGGATGTCAACCTGCCACTGTCAAAATTTATGACAGCATGCATTTACTACTCAGTGAAGATCTAGAAGAAATAATCGCAGACTTACTGCACACAAATAGCAAAGACATCAAAGTAAATTATATGAATGTTCAAATTCAGAAGGGAGGTTCTGACTGTGGTCCCTTAGCGATCGCTTTTGCAGCTGCCATTTGTAATGGACAAAAACCTGAACTCATAACTTTTAACCAAGAAATGTTAAGATCAGAATTATTGAAAGTATTTGAGAGCAAAACTCTCACAACATTTCCAAGCAAAAGTGAGCAAAGAAAGGCAACTTTTGACACTCAAAAGATACCAATTTATTGTAGCTGTCGACAGCCTGAAAAAGGTCGTAGTATGGTATGCTGTGATGAATGTGGAGAGTGGTACCACAGGGAATGTAGCAGAATAAGTAATAAAGATTGGAATAGCAAGAAGAAACCCTGGGTGTGCCCAAAATGCAAGAACTGAATGATTTACTACAGATCACTTTTACAGTTTAAAATTGCACTTTGGTATCATTATACTCAATAATTTTTTATGTAACTACAAATGAAATGTTTAATATTACTAATTAATTTCTGGTTAGCTGCCTGGTCACAGTTACTAAGAAGAAAGTACCGTACATCTTACATCTGGTGAACCAGTAATCTCACTAATGTATCTTATACTTAACACCTTAACCTTGTCACCACTGCCAGTAATTGGTCAAGTGGTTTTCCAAGATGGGGGGGGGGAGGTGAGCAAGAATGACATACCCTAAGCATTACTGGCACCAGCATCTCATAATAAGCTTTAAACAGGACGTACTTGAGATTACATGGAGTTCTTGTTAAGTGGCACCATCAGGCAATGCCCTGGATCTATTTACTTTAGTCTACTTGGACCATGCTTAGTCAGCAACTGCCCCCAAAACTTAACAATTGTGGGTTCATTGATGCGCTTAAGCCCCTCCATTGCAACAAGGTCATGGTCCAAAGAGGAAACATAGCACCTCACACACACATGCGCACACATGCACATACACACACACACACACACACACACACATACACACACACACACACACACACACATACACATACACACACACACACACACACACACACACACACACTTTTTTGTTAACTCTTCATTATTAACCTATGAGGGACAGTGGCGTAGCTGAGGGGGGCCTGGAAGGCCTTGGCCCTCCCATCAAAAATATTTTATCAATTAGTCATAAATTCAATTTAAACTTGGTTCATACATTTATAGGTCACAAAACTAGAACCCTCCAGCAGTTTCTCTCCAGCTACGCCACTGATGAGAGGTGAGAGTGTTCCAGGATCATATTGTCCAATGGCTTGACAATAGCCATGCACAATCACCTGGACTCACACAAAGTTGATATACACATAATAATAATAATAATAATAATAATAATAATAATAATAATAATAATAATAATAATAATAATAATAATAATAATAACAATAACAATAATAATAATAACAATAATAACAATAACAATAATAACAATAATAATAATAATAACAATAATAATAATAATAATAACAATAATAATAATAATAATAACAATAATAATAATATGGGGGAGGAGGTGGGGGGTTGGAGGTGAGTGGGAATAAAGTATCGAGAATAGAAAGAAGGAGAATAGAAGGAAGGAAAAGAGAGAGGGAAAAGAGGGGAATAGATAATACTTTGAAAGAATAATTGATTCTTTGGCTATATTTACACGCACGCATGCATGCACACACGCACGCACGCAGCATGCATGCACGCATGCGCAAACACACACCCATACACACATGTAGTCCAGTAATGGTAACTGGTGCAAGTACAGAATTTCTTAATTCAATAGGTGGCATTTCTATTCATAGATACCTTTTTTCAGTTTTCATAGCGCATATTTGAAATCTAATAACTTGAACAAGATAACATATCATCCTGCATCATTAGCTAAATTAACAAGCTGACAATTCTAGATGGTAAATCAAACTAAAAGATAACTATTTAGGACAACAAGTAGCAAATACTGAGCAAGCATATCATTACTTATAGTGATTTATGTTTCATATCATTTAAGCATTGCTTTAAGTCTGATGAATTTTAAATTAAAAACCTGATTTTTGACTAATATAAATACACCCTAAAAATCATATTTATATGAATGCATACCTTTATTCCAGGTTTATCTTTCTAGTATTCAAACAAAAAGATAAGACGAGTATTAGTTCTCTGTATGTACATAAGTGGTAACTTCTAAAGGAATAGTAATAGCAGAAAATGAAGATGGCAACATCAACAATAAAAGCAGTCGTTTAAGATCTAAATTGCTTAGATTAAATCTCTGACACGTCAACATTATACTAGATAGTTAAAAAATAAATAGTAAAACATCTACAAATTTTATTTCCACTAAATTACTCTTGTAACAGCCCCAATATTTCCGTAAGTGTTTACAAGTGAGTGCATTGGTTCCTGTGGCTATACAGTCCTCATGCTAGTTATGCCTGTGATGCTTGTTCTTTTGTTGTTGGCTTCTGCACAATCCAACTATAGTGAGGTAGCTGAGCCATGTGGTTAACCATGCACCCTTTATGTACATAATTGCTGCACCGAATGAATATAATTGTGAGACAAGTTTGAAATGCAGTATATTCTAAATACAAAACCTGATCTTTTTTAATTCAAAATAAACAAGAGCAAATGAAGCAACTGAGAATTGACAATGATATTACGTGCATTCTCTAATTGCCTTTTATAATGAATAGTTCTAAAGGAATTCTAACATGTTAATTAACCATGTCTTCACACAATGTGGCAAGCAGATCATTTGATTAGTGAATGCTCCATGTAGCACGTGTGTAGCGAGTAAAATCTATTGAAATCGTATTAGAAATGATTAATAAAAATATTTTGAAAATATTTGAAGTGCTCGTAAAGTAGTTCTCTTATTAATGTACTCTGACTCAAGTATTGTACATAGCATGAGTCAGAGTATAAAATGGGAGCCGAAGGCAAATGAAAATATCATGTGAAAGTGATTTAGACTTTTTCTCAAACAGTCAGAGTACATTTTTCAATTCATTTTACTCGCTATGTACGCACTGCTTGGAGGCAATAAATAGCATAAAATACGGGAGAATATGTAATAGCTAAACCATTGGTTTGAGGAGTTATCCAGCGATAATTCTGAGAGTTGCCATGGTTTAACTATTTTATACCATAGCTACCATTTCTGACAGATAAAAATACTAATCAATGACAGAAGCTATTTAAGCGAGGCTTGCAACTATCGACTAAAAGTGTATTTACCTTGGTGAACAACATTCTATTTCCATAGCCTTTAGACAAGAATAGTAGTTATAGAGCTGATACATCCAGTGAGGTTCGGCGATAGCATTTATAAAACCTTTTAAGCCTAACTAGGTCCCCTTTTAGCCGCCTTTAGATAAAAATAGTGGCAACTGAGCAGATTTGTTCAGCGAGGCTAACTCAGGAATAGTTTCTACAAGATCACTTACATTTTGTTGTATTCAACTTCATTATTATGTCAAATAATGCTTCTGTGTTGTATATATAATTTAAGCACTTGACTTGTGTACATACATTATCCCTTTCAAACTGAAGATTACTTAAATAATTCGGTCATTATTGTTGGCTGAAATTTTTTTTATTATATTGCTAATTTCTAGGAAATATCAGCCAAATTTTATCATCTTCTGAGATGTTTACCCCTAAAAAAAACTTGTGCAAGAGGCTGAAACATTTTTGGGTATATTTAGCTAATAACAGTAACTAATTAAAAAGCAGTCATTGTAGTAAGGGAATAGTAGCAATTAGGTTTGCAAAAAGGTTTAATGAACAGAAAGGCAATATTATAGCTACACTACATTATGTAATTGCAGTGGAGAATCTAAATTAGTTTAGTCACCACATTGTCATCATTATTCAGCCCAACCAAAAACGTGAAAAAGGTATTTCAACTTTCAAACTGAAGTCTTCACGGAGTAAGCAAATATGGACATGCTTGATAAAAGTATGCAATCACTACAGTATAATCTAATTACTGCATAGCTATGTATCACAATTTAAAAGTTATCAAAGGTCATATCACAGTTTTTTCAAATTCAAAAATCATCATTTTTTTATAACTTCAAAGTTTCGTACTAGTAGGATAAAAGCAGACAAATATTGCATGTATCCATGCCATACCATAAATGAAGCCATAAACATAAGAGGCATAATTGAAAAGAAAAAAAAGAGCAAAACCTCACATTTTAGGAGATATATAGCTAACAGGTAGAAAAACATTTTAGAAGCACGAGAACAACACACACACACACACACACACACACACACACACACACACACACACACATACACACACACACACAATAAGAAGCAAATTTTGAACATATGTATAGGAAAAAATATCATGATATTTTCTATTATAATACTGAACAGGTCCTGATAACTGCTGCTACATAGAAAATGCACTAAACTAAACAGGATGAGGCCTAGGGTAATATTTTCCCATATCACCTGTGTTCACAGTTATCACGTTGGGTTATTACGTCCCTCCAGGTTACAAATTTGTTTATGGTGTTTACAATGCCATAGCTATGGCATCAACACATGAGCAGTACATAATAAATTTATTTAATTCGTCTGATTGGTTCTATTTACACTTGTGCCTGTGGCACTCATGTAAATACTAAGCCAACAGACTCATGATATTCTCCAGTATGAAATGAAAATGAAGCTTATTTAGCTAGTAGTAGTTTCTTTGGTTCAAGTTGAATCTGAATCTTTTATGTAGCTTAATGCTTAGGTAACAACTATTATATCAATTCTTAAATACTCTGTGGAATAAGTAATCTGAAAAATAAAAAGCAAAAAAAAAATTATTCACTTGAATGTCCAAACCGACCAAATGGTTTGAGCCAAGCTTTGTGAAATAAAAGTTGCAAATACCTAAGCCACTAAGAAATTCATATGGCATCAAGCATTACATACTAGTGATTACAATCCCTGCAAGAGGCTCAAATGATGTCAGTCTAATTGAATTTAGTTACAAAAAAAGTTAGATGATATCCTGTGGAATCTTCTTACATTTATAGCAGTGAACAGTGGAACTTGAACTACATCAAAATTGTTAGAGCTCAATAGTAAAGTGAACATACCTCTACTTGAAGACTCCTGAACCCCCAAAACGGTGCATAGTTGTCGTGGAAGACGATAAACTAGGCGGACCAAATCAGCAGATGACGGGCCAAATCCGCTAGCGTTATTGGTCCGGGGGGACTGTATCCGCAAACAGATTTTATCCGCCCGGACCAATAACGCTAGCGGATTTGGTCCGATCGGACCGCAATTTGCCCGGACCAATTTTCCTGTGACACCGGCCACTGATGCACACACTGACACACAACCACCGGTTGGAGACACACGGGGCGGCTAACGGCTTGCACACGACCACGCAGTGGCAGTGGTGGTTAAGTTTTCAATGAAAGGCTACTCAATTTGCTATGAAAGAAGTTGAGTGTCAACTTGCTGTCTCTATCAGGTCATGTTACTGAAGATCTCAATCTCTACAAACCTACGTCTTCATTGCTACAGTAGCTACTGAAAAGTGAAATGGCTGCAAGTTTCTCCAACTCAGATGTTGTAATGGACCAGCAGTTACAGTGCTGCTAATGTGTATGTGAGGGTTGCTCAAGTGAGAGCTGTCAGTGCCTTCCAAAGCAATGTCTAGTTGTTGTCAATGCCTGCAAGACTGCTGTTCTGCCTCTCAACTAACCTGCAAATGTCAAGATCCCTGTCCTTGTAATCAGACTAAAGGGTGCCAGGAGTCTAGTTGTTGTCAATGCAGCAAGTGTGAATCTGGAACCTGCGAGTGTAAAATCTCCTGTTCCTGTAGTCAAGCTGACCGATGCAAAACAGACTTCTCATGTGAATGCAAAGTCATATGCAAATGTACATCTCGAACATGCGAATGCAAATCTTCTGGTTGATGATGACCATAACTTCAAGTTGAACTTTTTGTGTTGTTATTTATTTAATATTAGTTTGTGTATATGTAATGTATCTACATTTTCATTCAATCATAATAACACTTCACATTTGACTAAAAATGTATTACATAATGGTAGCTAGCTAGCTAGCTAGCTATGTCATTCTTAAGCTAACCAGCAAGAAAATTTTTGCTTGAAGGAAATGTTTGGGCAAATCCACTGCAGTCTATATAATATGCTAAGATAAAAGTCAAAAGTTGTTTCTTTAATCATTGAGAATGTAGTATGAATTTTTTTTGGAGCTGACTTGGGTTTAGCCTAACTGCATACTGCACACTGCACAGGGTTACAACTGTGGATTTGGGAGGAAGTTTAGAGAATAATATTCGCTATCTCACCACCCCTTCATTTAGATAGAACCGTGCTATTATAATCAACAAGTAATTTCAATAACTATTGTTGCAACAAAGCTTATAGCTATTATCTAACCATAATTTAGTTTCCTAATTGTCCAAATAATGTTTAGCAAGATTTATTTTTTACATACGATGGTATTTTGCCAAAATAAAAGTAAGCAATTGATCCTCGTCTATTATTAAAGCTAACTTTATACTAACACTGAACCTGTATATAGGTCTTATTTCAATACAGGCCTCTCAACTCACATGATTTGTGGTTTTGTGCATGTGGCAGACAATTTCAAGAGCTTTCTGATATTGGGGCAGCAAAACGCAATAATGAGGGGTTGAAGGCCCTCATGCTTGACTCCACTACAAGAGGAGTAACTAGAATTTTAGAAGTCTAAAGAGACCGAACACTTTTCATTATTTTTATTAGATGGGACCCTAATTAGCTCACCATTTTTAGAATCATTGGGGATATCATATTTTTTAGTTACAAGTAGAAGAAAATTCACAAGCTGGTTTTTTTTGTTGTTTTTTTTACTTGAAGGTCAAACTCAGCTGTATAGCCATGAATTGTCAGAAAAACATTTGCCATTAGTGTGCATGGTTGTTATAATTTGTACAAGTATAATACAAAATCACACCCTGAAAATGCTTTCTAGATCAGCCACTGCTCCCATTCCCCTCTCCTCCCTACCTTCCTATGCCACTTCAATGCTTATACAATTCAATGCTTATACAATTCATAATGCTTATACAATTCAATGTTCACACACATTATAGAAAAATAAAAATAATTTTTGAGTTTTATTAAAATTCTGGAATAGAGTAGCTTCAGATAGCTAGCTAGTAGATTAGTACCTGCATGGTGTGATCCTGCTGCTGACATCTACTTGTGTCCGTGTATGATTGAATATATGTTTCAGTTTCCTGCTTTTTTTGGCTGAAATAAGTCGACCAAAACACGGTGTTGACTGCACTTTTTAAACAGACTGATTACTCTGTTCAATCAGTGCCGAGAGCAGAGAAGGACATGTGGGACAAACGAATCGTTCTCGTCTTGCTGTGGACGTTATCCTTCACCATATATTTCATTTCTGATATTATCACGAAAGTGTACACAGATGTCAGTTTGCCTTACATAGTTATCACAGCATTCAGTCTCCCTGTAGCAGGTTTGGCATCTGACATCTGTTTGGGACGTTACAGAATTATTCGCTGCAGTCTGTGGACAATGTGGCTGTCACTTGTGGTCCTCAGTGCATGCATAAGTCTCAACATGTATGTAACGATCGAGTCTCAGGTCTACAAGATTGCAGTGAAAATAGTGGTCGGATTTTTAGTACTGGGAATGAGCGGGATATCCGCAAACGTACTGCAGTTTGGAGTAGATCAACTTACTGATGCTTCATCTTCTGATATTAGTTCTTACATCAACTGGTACACTTGGGTTTTTAGCTTTGCTGGTATGATAGCCACTTTCACTCAGTACTGTTTCTGTGGAGACTACTTCAATCCTGCCACCAGTTTTTTTCTTCTTCCTCTCTTGTGCACTGTATCCATTGTTTGTGACATCTTCTTCAACAAGTGGTTAGTAAAGGAACCGATAGCAAAAAATCCTTTCATACTTATATACCATGTTTTGAAATATGCAATTCAAAACAAGCATCCATATCTAAGAAGTGCATTTACATATTGGGAAGATAAGCCCTACTCCAGAATAGACATAGGAAAAGCCAAGTATGGAGGTCCTTTCACTACAGAACAAGTAGAGAATGTAAAAACATTCTTTCGACTGGTTGCAATTATAATAACTGGAATTCCACTATAGCAGTACTGATGTTATCACTTTTTGTGAAATTCAACATCCTAGAAGTGGTTGGCTGTAGAGACGGATTTGGTGCACAGTATATGGCAAGGTGTTACAAAGAAATTGCAGTGCAACACTCATCCATGACAATAATCACCATTTCAATCCCGATTTTGGAATTTGGTATACTCTCGCTGCTTCACAAATGCACCTGCTACTACAGAGTGAAAATTATGCATAAACTGATGTGTGGTATATTCCTTCTTCTGTTCAGTGAACTACTGTGTCTTGGTGAGGAAATTACAGATTATTATACTCTCAACAACAGTACTATATCATCATCATGCTTCTTAGACAGTCCACAAGTAGATGTACACAATGGTTTCTTTTGGTGGCATTTCACCAGGTTTCCACTTGTAGCTATTGCCGTATATTTGTGGGTCAAACCCTGGATTGAACTGATGTGTGCTCAGTCTCCTTATGCTATGAGAGGGCTTCTTATTGGAATACTACTACTATGTGAGGCCATTTGTTTTGGGTTATCTACTGGAGCACTTGAGCTTGTAATAATGTTCAGTTCTTCTGATACAATGTGTGGCATTTGGTTCCATACAACTATTATAATTCTCATCCTTGTAACAGTCTTCATACAACTCACTGTCATGAAGTGCTATGTTTTACGTAAAAGGGACGACATTTTGAACAATGAACAGATGTTTGCTGAAAATTATTTTGAAAAATACCTGTCCATAACTTCAACTATTTGATATGTGAAAATGTGAACATATTTTATTGACCTCACCCTTAAACTCACACACACACACACACACACACACAGTTATAGCGCTTTGAAAAGAATAAATTGAAAACAGTAACACTTATTATTCACTTTAGTTTATACCTACAATACAATTGGTTATAATGTTATGTCTCATTTGTATAGATATAAAAATAGATTTGGATTTTGATAAAATAATTTTGATTTTTCTTTAAGAACATTACATATACTTAGCAAATAAATATTTTAGTCCATTAATAACAATACTCATAGTGCAGCTGTAACGATAAACTCAGTCAGGTATCATGATTCCATAAAACTGAGCCTATTGTCATGCTTGAAATAGTCACTGAGTAAGACAAAATCTGGAGCTATTATGAGCTCCTGACCTTGCTATGATGCAGAAAGCTGACAATTCAGAATTTGTTTGATTTTGACCTTATGCACAACACCCGTTATATTTTGAGGCATTCTAGCTACTAATAAAATGTACAAGAAAATCACAAGACATTTACCAGAAAGACCGTAATTGAAATTATTAGTGCAACTCTGAAACAAATTAGCAATTTTCCTCCTACAAAATAACTTGCTACTGGAAGTTTGGTGTGAAGCCAAATAACTGTATACACAAAATACAACATACCTTAACATGTACATGTGAATACAGCACTGATGACACAAAAACAAAAACAAAGTCGTGCGTAAAAAGGCCCCAGCTCTTAGTTTGCACACGGCGGCTGAGATAACTTCTGTAACAACACGACGACGACTGGTGACCACACTTGCACACGGCACACGGAGAATCTGTTTTACTTTGCACGCGGAGAGCGGACGTTACACGTACGCACGCACGCGCATTTTTGTTTGTTAGGTTTTCGTGCGCGGCCTGCAAAATTGCACACGACGACCGCGGTTGAGTCTTTTTCACGTTGTGGGGGTTGTGCCATCCTTATAAAAGAAGTAGGGAGTAGGCGTTTCAGTCAACTCAACCGTTTTTACTGGGCTTGTCATCTCTGCACTTTATCCCATCAAACTTATTCTTCATTGCAATACTGAAAATTGAATATGACTGATTCAGGTAACTCTTTAAAGCATGATCCCAATCCTATGTATTACAAAGAAATTGTTTCTTTTGTGCTTCAGTTTCAAGCTTCTCCAACACAGATGTTGAAATGGAACAGCAGCTACAGTGCTGCAAATGTGTATGTGAGGGTTGCTCAAGCGAGAGCTGTCAGTGCCTTCCAAAGCAATGTGAATGCAGTACCTGCCAATGCCTACAAGACTGCTGTTCTGCCTCTCAACTAACTTGCAAATGTCAAGATCCCTGTCCTTGTAATCAGACTGAAGGATGCCAGGAGTCTAGTTGTTGTCAATGCAGCAAGTGTGAATCTGGAACTTGCGAGTGTAAAATCTCCTGTTCCTGTAGTCAAGCTGACAGTAGCAAAACAGACTTCTCATGCGAATGCAAAGTCATCTGCAAATGTACATCTGGAACATGTGAATGCAAATTTTCTGGTTTATGAAGACTTTGTAGCTAGCCTGAAGTTGAACTTTGTTGTTATTTATTTAATTTGGTGTATCTGTTTTTATTCAATCACTATCAAGAATGTCAATATAAATATACATATTACATGCCTTAATATTAATAATTTATTTAAAATATGTGAGGAGGATGGCCTGGGCTGACATTGCTGGATGCAATTCATACACCTTTGCTTACAACTTTTGTACCTCTAATAGATGCAAGTCTCCAATGCTTGATAGGGCAGAGTCTGCCTGGTGATATTAGATTATAGACACAAGGGATCAGATTGAAGGGAAGCTCTTAATGAATGTTCATTAAAAGGAGGTGTGGCCACAAGATTTCTCAGCTATGGTGACACATACTTATAGGTTAGTAATTCCCTAGCCAAAGCAATTCTCCATTAGCCACTTAGGTAAAGAGTGGAATCAACAATTATATAGTTACAAGTGAAGCGACTTGATTGATAATTGATCACCCAATGGTGATTCATAGAGCAGTATTTTTACATCCTAGCAATTGAAGACCCAGTGTCCTACTATTATGATACTTCAGTTTGATCTTATCAAAATCATAATTAAATTAATTCGATTTACAACTAGATACCAGACATCTCTAGCTTCTGGGAGCCTCATCTGCAGGTAGTTAGTTACTTCAGTTGTTTAGTTTCCCTAACAAAAATGAAAGACACAGGAGGAATTTAATGGGCCTAGCTATATTGAAATTTAATGATTTTGATTACAGTACTAAGAAAATTCAGAATAAAAATTCAGAGCTATATTTCTTCACATGTGTGCTCCAGTTACAAGATGTAAACAATTAGTGCACTTTGAGACCAATTAGCTATCAAGAAAACTGGACGCGTATAATCTAAGCATTTGTACGTACACACAGCAAAAACAAAAAACACCACATTCACTTGTATCAGTAGTCCGGTAAAGGAGTTTCAACGATAGGCCCTTGGTTTTGCACACGGACTTTGCACACGGATACCATCAAAATTGCACACGGAAACCCATTTAGAGTGTTCACGCGGGGGCGTTACCTATGACCATGCATAATGCATGCACACGAAACACACGATTATTGCACACGATTGCACACGAAACGCACGGTTGCACACGGCGCGAGGCCAACCGTTCGCGCACCACAGATGACCACAAAATGGCTAGAATCGCGTTTGCTATAAAAGAAGTTGAGTGTCGGCTTTTTAGTATACAGGCTTCGCTGCACCGTGTTGTCTTAATCTCTAAGAACTTGCATCTTCATTGCAGTACAGAATAGTGAAAATGGCAACTTCAAGTAAATCCTGCTTCTCCAACACTGATGTTGAAATGGACCAGCAGTTACAGTGCTGCAAATGTGTATATGAGGGTTGCTCAAGTGAGAGCTGTCAGTGCCTTCCAAAGCAATGTGAATGCAGTACCTGCCAATGCCTGCAAGACTGCTGTTCTGCCTCTCAACTAACCTGCAAATGTCAAGATCCCTGTCCTTGTAATCAGACTGAAGGATGCCAGAAGTCTAGCTGTTGTCAATGCAGCAAGTGTGAATCTGGAACCTGCGAGTGTAAAATCTCCTGTTCCTGTAGTCAAGCTGAAGAATGCAAAAGAGACTTCTCATGCGAATGCAAAGTCATCTGCAAATGTACATCTGGAACATGTGAATGCAAATTTTCTGGTTTATGAAGACTCTAGCTAGCTAGCTTCAAGTTGAACTTTGTTGTGTTATTTAATTTGTGTACATGTATGTATCTGTTTTCATTCAATTATGATCAATACTTCACATTTGACAAAAAAAAAATTACATAATGGTATCTAGCTATAGCTAATCATTTTTAAGCTAACCACCATTCTATCTTGAAAATTTTTGCTTGAAGGAAATGTTTGGGCAAATCCACTGCTAAAAGTCAAAAGTTGTTTCTATCACTGAGAGTGTAGTATGAATGTTGTTTGTTTGTTTTTGTTTTGTTTTTTGGAACTGATGGTGTAGCGAACCTTGGGTCAGCCTAACTGCATACTGCACACTGCATAGGGTTAAACTGAGAATTTTGGAGGAAGTTTGGGGAAGAATCTTTGCCATCTCACCACCCTTTAGATAAACCGTGCTATTATAATCAAAAAATAATTTCAAACAAGAAAAAATTAACTGCTGTTGCAACTAAGCTTATAACTACTATTTAACCATATTTAAGTTTCATAATGGTTCCATAAAATGTTTTGCAAGATATTTTTTTACATACGAGGTATTTTGCCGAAATAAAAAAGTACAGTAAGCAATTTATTCGACTTGTATATATGTCTTACTTCAATACACGCTAGCTATTTAATCAGTGGTAAGTAAATGGGAGCCAAATGAATCATTACACACAGCAAATACATGCCTCTCAACTCACATGATTTTGTGTGTGTGGCACAATTTCAAGAGCTTTCTGACTTGGGGTGGCAAAACGCAATAAAGAGGGGTTGAAGGCACTCATGCTTGACTCCACTGAAAAGTAATTATAGGATTCTAGAAGTCTAAAGAGACTGAACTTCAAACTTTTGCAATCTGCCAGACTGAAGCATACAGTGAGCTATATATGAGGAAAATAATGACAGTAATGTAAGTGTTGAATAAGAGGTGATGATTAGTTAATAAATGAAAGGTTGAACTAATCAATATAGAGGGAAACACAAATAGTGGGATGCATAGAGTGTAAATGAGGGCCAAACAAAAGCTATAAGGAGTCACATACATACATATATACAATGATGAGTCCAGCTCTTGAGTTTCTGAGGTGTTGCCTTGGCAACCACTTTGGTGAGGGCTGGCCCAAACAGCGATCTCACACTGCTTGTACAAAATCTTACACCATTAAGTACCTCACTAGGTTGTCTGGAAATTGTGAACATTAACTGGAGTCAATTATCAGTTTTTTGAATTTTTAAACAATGAGTGAGAGACACCCTCTAAAAGATCAGGGTCCTATCTAAAAAAATGTTGTTCTGTTCATCGCCCACTTTGTACCAATAATGTACGAGATCAATGATCCTCAACATCACGCTGCACATAGCAAGCAATATATTAGAAGGGGAAACTGGAAAGTATGGCAGGAGAAGCTACTCCATTATATAAAACCCTGGGAGAACCCTGCAATGTTGGAAAAAACCTGGGTCAAATTAATGTACAAAACTAGATAAGTCTAAGTTTCAGTCATTCAATGATTCATTACAAAAGTTGAATTTTTGTTTTATCACTCCTTTTTATCAATCTGGTGAGTTCATCTTTTCCTTGTCTTACACCGAAGGGTTCCTGTCTCACTCCATAGAAGATAAAAATTTCTCTAAAAAAATCGTGCTCAACAGGTTGAGAGGGGTTGATGCAATTAATACAGCCTTCGATGAAGTCCTCCAAAAAAATTTCTGATGTGGCTATTTACTGCAGTACTCAGTTTGACTGTTGTCCTGGTAAGCATTCAATTTATTTCTCTGAAATGCTATAAGTTGAGAAAGAGAGAAGACACTCTGAGGAATGATCAGATGTTTGCTGTACACTACTTTAATCTTTCTCAGAGACCTTTTCATACCCTGAATGTACATTCAGACTCAAATACAGCTTAAAGTCAATTCTGTAATCATATATACTACTTGGCTGCATGCCTGCATGAGCCACTCATTTCCGCATTTATCATGTACTGGTGAAGTTACTTGTTTCAATGTTTTGCGTTTAGCTAGATTTACTCATAGACTTGGTGTAAGTAAGGACAATAGTTAATTAAGCCATCTATAATTCCTGCAGCTATCTTCTCAGGAGGAGAAGATATCATACTTTTAAGTTACAAGAAGAAGAATATTCATAAGCTGGTTATTTTTCTTTATCTTGAAGGTCAAACGCATTGCAGCTGTTTAGCCCTCAATTGTCAGAAAAGCATTTGCCAAAAGTGGGCATGGTTGTTATAATTTGTATAATATGTATAACAATCACACCAGAAAATTCTTTCTAGATATACCACTGCTCCCACTCCCCTCCCCTCCCTACCTTCCTATGCCACTGCAATGCTTATACAATTCAATGTTCACACATTATAGTAAAAAAAATTTTTTTTTGAGTTTTAATAAATTTTGGAATAGAGTAGCTTCATATAGCTAGTAGATTAGTACCTGCATGGTGTGATCCTGCTGCTGACATCTACTTGTGTCCGTGTATGATTGAATATATGTTTCAGTTTCCTGCTTCTTTTGGCTGAAATAAGTCGACCAAAACACGGTGTTGACTGCACTTTATGAGCAGACTGATTACTCTGTTCAATCAGTGTCAAAAACAGAGGACATGTGGGACAAACGCATCGTTCTCGTCTTGCTGTGGACATACGTATCCTTCACCGTATATTTCATTTCTGATGTTATCGCTAAAGTGTACATAGATGTCAGTTTGCCTTACATAGTTATCACAGCATTCAGTCTCCCTGTAGCAGGTTTGGCATCTGACATCTGCTTGGGACGTTACAGAATTATTCGCTGCAGTCTGTGGACAATGTGGCTGTCACTTGTGGTCCTCGGTGCATGCATAAGTCTCAACATGTACGTAACGATCGAGTCGCAGGTCTACAAGATTGCAGTGAAAATAGTGGGCGGATTTTTAGTACTTGGAATGAGCGGGATATCTGCAAACGTACTGCAGTTTGGAGTAGATCAACTTACTGATGCTTCATCTTCTGATATTAGTTCTTACATCAACTGGTACATTTGGGTTTTTAGTTTGGCTGGCACGATAGCCACTTTCACCCAGTACTGTTTCTGTGGAGACTACTTCAATCCTGCCACCAGTTTTTTTCTTCTTCCTCTCTTGTGCACTGTATCCATTGTTTGTGACATCTTCTTCAACAAGTGGTTAGTAAAGGAACCGATAGCAAAAAATCCTTTCATACTTATATACCATGTTTTGAAATATGCAATTCAAAACAAGCATCCAAATCTAAGAAGTGCATTTACATATTGGGAAGATAAGCCCTACTCCAGAATAGACATAGGAAAAGCCAAGTATGGAGGTCCTTTCACTACAGAACAAGTAGAGAATGTAAAAACATTCTTTCGACTGGTTGCAATTATAATAACTGGAATTCCACTAGCAGTACTGATGTTTTCACTTATTGTGAAATTCAACTTCCTAGAAGTGGTTGGCTGTAGAGACGGATTTGGTGCACAGTATATGGCAAGGTGTTACAAAGAAATTGCAGTGCAACACTCATCCATGACAATAATCACCATTTCAATCCCAATTTTGGAATTTGCTATACTCCCACTGCTTCACAAATGCAGCTGCTACTACAGAGTGAAAATTATGCATAAACTGATGTGTGGAATATTCCTACTTTTGTTCAGTGAACTACTGTGTCTTGGTAGGGAAATTACAGATTATTATACTCTCAACAACCGTACTATGTCATCACCATGCTTCTTAGATAGTCCACAAGTAGATGTTCACAATGGTTTCTTTTGGTGGAACTTTACCAGTTACCCCCTTGAAGCTATTGTCTTATATTTGTGGGTCAAATCCTGGATTGAACTGATGTGTGCTCAGTCTCCTTATACTATGAGAGGACTTCTTATTGGAATACTACTACTAAATGGGGCCATTTGTTTTGGGTTATCTACTGGAGCACTTGAGCTTGTAATAATGTTCAGTTCTTCTGATACAATGTGTGGCATTTGGTTCCATACAACTATTATAATTCTCATCCTTGTAACAGTCTTCATACAACTCACTGTCATGAAGTGCTATGTTTTACGTAAAAGGGACGACATTTTGAACAACGAACAGATGTTTGCTGAAAATTATTTTGAAAAATACCTGTCCATAACTTCAACTATTTGATATGTGAAAATGTGAACATATTTTATTGACCTCGCCCTTAAAAACACACATACACACACAGTCATAGCGCTTTGAAAAGAATAAATTGAAAACAGTAACACTACTTATTCACTTCACTTTTTATAATACAATTATATTTACATTATAATGTTTTGTCTCATTTGTATAGATATATTATGTAACTTAAAATAGATTTGGATTTTGATAAAATAATTTTGATTTTTCTTTAAGAACATTACATATACTTAAATAATAATACTCATAGTGCAGCTGTAACAATAAACTCAGTCAGGTATCATGATTCCATAAAACGGAACCTATTGTCATGCTTGAAACAGCCATAGTCACTGAGTAAGACAAAAATTGGAGCTATTAAGTCATAGCAGCTGTCACTATTCACAATGCAATTTTTTAAGATGAGCTCCTGACCTTGCTATGATGCAGTTAATAAAAAGCTGACAATTCAGAATTTGTTTGATTTTGACATGATGCACAACACCTGTTATATTTTGAGGCATTCTAGCTACTAATAAAATGTACCAGAAAATCACAAGACATTTACCAGAAAGACTGTAATTGAAATTATTAGTGCAACTCTGAAACAAATTAGCAATTTTCCTCCTACAAAATAACTTGCTACTGGAAGTTTGGTGTGAAGCCAAATAACTGTATATACACAAAATACAACATACCTTAACATGTACATGTGAATACAGCACTGATGACACAAAAACAAAATACAAAAACAAAGTCGTGCGTAAAAAGGCCCAGCTCTTAGTTTGCACAAGGCGGCTGAGATAACTTCTGTAACAACACGACGACGACTGGTGACCACACTTGCACACGGCACACGGAGAATCTGTTTTGCTTTGCACGCGGAGAGCGGACGTTACACGTACGCACGCATTTTTGTTTGTTAGGTTTTCGTGCGCGGCCTGCAAAATTGCACACGACGACCGCGGTTGAGTCTTTCTCACGTTGTGGGGGTTGTGCCATCCTTATAAAAGAAGTAGGGAGTAGGCGTTTCAGTCAACTCAACCGTTTTTACTGGGCTTGTCTTCTCTGCACTTTATCCCATCAAACTTATTCTTCATTGCAATACTGAAAATTGAATATGGCTGATTCAGGTAACTCTTTAAAGAATGATCCCAATCCTATGTATTACAAAGCAATTGTTTCTTTTGTGCTTCAGTTTCAAGCTTCTCCAACACAGATGTTGAAATGGAACAGCAGCTACAGTGCTGCAAATGTGTATGTGAGGGTTGCTCAAGCGAGAGATGTCAGTGCCTTCCAAAGCAATGTGAATGCAGTACCTGCCAATGCCTACAAGACTGCTGTTCTGCCTCTCAACTAACCTGCAAATGTCAAGATCCCTGTCCTTGTAATCAGACTGAAGGGTGCCAGGAGTCTAGTTGTTGTCAATGCAGCAAGTGTGAATCTGGAACCTGCGAGTGTAAAATCTCCTGTTCCTGTAGTCAAGCTGAAGGATGTAAAACAGACTTCTCATGGGAATGCAAAGTCATCTGCAAATGTGCATCTGGAACATGCGAATGCAAATGTTCTGGTTTATGAAGATTATAGCTTCTTGAACTTTGTTGTGTTATTTATTTAATATTAATTTGTGTACGCATATGTATCTGTTTTCATTCAATCAGTATCAACACTTCTCATTTGACAAAAAAATTATTACATAATGGTAGCTATAACTAATCATATTTAAGCTAACTATATGGCATTCTAAATTTTTACTTGAAGGAACAAGTCAAGTTTTTTAATCATGAGAGTGTAGCTAGCATGCATTTTTTTTTCGGAGCTGATGGTGCATAGCTAATCTTGGGCTCAGTCTAACTGCACCTAAAGGTCAAAAAAATGTTCTGCAAGATAATTTTACTAACACTGGACCTGTGGTCTTAATTCAAACATGCTATTTACTCAGTGGAAAATGGGAGCCAAATGAACCATCTGTACACACAGCTAATTGGGTCGGCAAAATGCAATGGAGAGGGTTTGAAGGCCCTCACGCTTGACCCACTACAAAAGGAGTAACTTAGGATTTTAGAAGTCTAAAGAGACTGAACAATTTTGTTATTTCAAACTTCTTGCAATACTAACAAACTGAAGGGTATATATATTATATATATACATACATATATAATACTTATATGATATATGAGTAAAATAATGATACTAATGTATGAGAGGTGATGATATAGTTAATAAATGAAAGGTATGACCAAGTCAATATAGAGGGAGACACAAACAGTGGGATGCATACAGTGTAAATGAGGGCCAAACTAAAGCTATACAGAGTCACACACATATATAAATACATACCAGCTCTAGATCGTATTTGAGCCTTGGCACCCACTTTGGTGGGGCTGGCGATTTCATTCTGCTTGTATTAAATCTCCTACCTTTTAGTACTATACCATAATAAGTTGTCTGGAAATTTTGAACATTGACTAGAGTCAATTATCAGTTTGTTTGTTGTTCTTTTTCAAACAACGAGTGAGGAAAATATTTCTAACCCTCCGAAAGATTAGGGTCCTATCTAAAAAATCTTGCTCTGTTCATCGCCCTCTTTGTGCCAATATTGACCAAAATATTGTACGAGATCAATGTTCTAATTAGGGTTCATCCTCAACATCACATTTCACATAGCAAACATGGCAAGCAACTGGGAAGTATGGGGAGGAGAAGCTACCCCCTTACATAGAAGAACCACGGGAGAACCCTGCAATGTTGTAGGAAACCTGAGCCAAATTAATGTACAAAACTGATCATTTGTTCAAAGTGACCAGAGTTTTGACAAGCAACAATCTAATTTGGGCAGTCATACAACGACGCATTACAAAAAGTTGAATTTTTTTGTTTTATCATTCTTTTCTAATCTGGTGAGTTTGTTTTACACCTAGGGGTTCTAATCTCACTCTATAGAAGATAAAATTCACTAAAAAAATGTGCTCAACTGGTAACCAGCAAGAAAATTTTTGCTTGAAGGAAATGTTTGGGCAAATCCACTGCAGTCTATATAATATGCTAAGATAAAAGTCAAAAGTTGTTTCTTTAATCATTGAGAATGTAGTATGATTTTTTTTTTGGAGCTGATGGCGTACTTGGGTTTAGCCTAACTGCATACTGCACACTGTACAGGGTTACAACTGTGGATTTGGGAGGAAGTTTAGAGAATAATATTCGCTATCTCACCACCCCTTCATTTAGATAGAACCGTGCTATTATAATCAACAAGTAATTTCAATAACTATTGTTGCAACAAAGCTTATAGCTATTATCTAACCATAATTTAGTTTCCTAATTGTCCAAAGAATGTTTAGCAAGATTTATTTTTTACATACGATGGTATTTTGTCAAAATAAAAGTAAGCAATTGATCCTCGTCTATTATTAAAGCTAACTTTACTAACACTGAACCTGTATATAGGTCTTACTTCAATACAGGCCTCTCAACTCACATGATTTGTGGTTTTGTGCATGAGGCACACAATTTCAAGAGCTTTCTGATATTGGGGCAGCAAAACGCAATAATGAGGGGTTGAAGGCCCTCATGCTTGACTCCACTACAAGAGGAGTAACTAGAATTTTAGAAGTCTAAAGAGACCGAACACTTTTCATTATTTTTATTAGATGGGACCCTAATTAGGTCACCATTTTTAGAATCATTGGGGATATCATATTTTTAAGTTACAAGTAGAAGAAAATTCACAAGCTGATTTATTTTTTTTTACTTGAAGGTCAAACTCAGCTGTATAGCCATGAAGTGTCAGAAAAACATTTGCCATTAGTGCGCATGGTTGTTATAATTTGTACACAAGTATAACACAAAATCACACCCTGAAAATGCTTTCTAGATCAGCCACTGCTCCCATTCCCCTCTCCTCCATACCTTCCTATGCCACTTTAATGCTTATACAAATCAATGCTCACACATATTATAGAAAAAGAAAAATAATTTTTGAGTTTTATTAAAATTCTGGAATAGAGTAGCTTCATATAGCTAGCTAATAGATTAGTACCTGCATGGTGTGATCCTGCTGCTGACATCTACTTGTGTCCGTGTATGATTGAATATATGTTTCAGTTTCCTGCTTCTTTTGACTGAAATAAGTCAATCAAAACACGGTGTTGACTACACTTTTTAAGCAGACTGATTACTCTGTTCAATCAGTGCCGAGAGCAGAGAAGGACATGTGGGACAAACGAATCGTTCTCGTCTTGCTGTGGACGTACTTATCCTTCACCATATATTTCATTTCTGATATTATCACGAAATTGTACACAGATGTCAGTTTGCCTTACATAGTTATCGCAGCATTCAGTCTCCCTGTAGCAGGTTTGGCATCTGATATCTGTTTGGGACGTTACAGAATTATTCGCTGCAGTCTGTGGACAATGTGGCTGTCACTTGTGGTCCTCAGTGCATGCATAAGTCTCAACATGTATGTAACGATCGAGTCTCAGGTCTACAAGATTGCAGTGAAAATAGTGGTCGGATTTTTAGTACTTGGAATGAGCGGGATATCCGCAAATGTACTGCAGTTTGGAGTAGATCAACTTACTGATGCTTCATCTTCTGATATTAGTTCTTACATCAACTGGTACACTTGGGTTTTTAGTTTGGCTGGCACGATAGCCACTTTCACCCAGTACTGTTTCTGTGGAGACTACTTCAATCCTGCCACCAGTTTTTTTCTTCTTCCTCTCTTGTGCACTGTATCCATTGTTTGTGACATCTTCTTCAACAAGTGGTTAGTAAAGGAACCGATAGCAAAAAATCCTTTCATACTTATATACCACGTTTTGAAATATGCAATTCAAAACAAGCATCCATATCTAAGAAGTGCATTTACATATTGGGAAGATAAGCCCTACTCCAGAATAGACATAGGAAAAGCCAAGTATGGAGGTCCTTTCACTACAGAACAAGTAGAGAATGTAAAAACATTCTTTCGACTGGTTGCAACTATAATAACTGGAATTCCACTAGCAGTACTGATGTTTTTACTTTATCAAATAAATTATACTGTGAAATTCAACTTCCTAGAAGTGGTTGGCTGTAGAGACGGATTTGGTGCACAGTATATGGCAAGGTGTTACAAAGAAATTGCAGTGCAACACTCATCCATGACAATAATCACCATTTCAATCCCGATTTTGGAATTTGGTATACTCTCGCTGCTTCACAAATGCACCTGCTACTACAGAGTGAAAATTATGCATAAACTGATGTGTGGTATATTCCTTCTTCTGTTCAGTGAACTACTGTGTCTTGGTGAGGAAATTACAGATTATTATACTCTCAACAACAGTACTATATCATCATCATGCTTCTTAGACAGTCCACAAGTAGATGTACACAATGGTTTCTTTTGGTGGCATTTCACCAGGTTTCCACTTGTAGCTATTGCCGTATATTTGTGGGTCAAACCCTGGATTGAACTGATGTGTGCTCAGTCTCCTTATGCTATGAGAGGACTTCTTATTGGAATACTACTACTAAGTGAGGCCACTTGTTTTGGGTTATCTACTGGAGCACTTGAGCTTGTAATAATGTTCAGTTCTTCTGATACAATGTGTGGCATTTGGTTCCATACAACTATTATAATTCTCATCCTTGTAGCAGTCTTCATACAACTCACTGTCATGAAGTGCTATGTTTTACGTAAAAGGGACGACATTTTGAACAATGAACAGATGTTTGCTGAAAATTATTTTGAAAAATACCTGTCCATAACTTCAACTATTTGATATGTGAAAATGTGAACATATTTTATTGACCTCACCCTTAAACTCACACACACACACACACACATACACACACACACATACACACACAGTTATAGCACTTTGAAAAGAATAAATTGAAAACAGTAACACTTCTTATTCACTTTAATTTATACCTACAATACAATTGGTTATAATGTTATGTCTCATTTGTATAGATATAAAAATAGATTTGGATTTTGATAAAATAATTTTGATTTTTCTTTAAGAACATTACATAATATACTTAGCAAATAAAAATTTTAGTCCATAAATAATAATACTCATAGTGCAGCTGTAACGATAAACTCAGTCAGGTATCATGATTCCATAAAACTGAGCCTATTGTCGTGCTTGAAATAGTCACTGAGTAAGACAAAATCTGGAGCTATTATGAGCTCCTGACCTTGCTATGATGCAGAAAGCTGACAATTCAGAATTTGTTTGATTTTGACATTATGCACAACACCTGTTATATTTTGAGGCATTCTAGCTACTAATAAAATGTACAAGAAAATCACAAGACATTTACCAGAAAGACCGTAATTGAAATTATTAGTGCAACTCTGAATTAACATGTACATGTGAATACAGCACTGATGACACAAAAACAAAATACAAAAACAAAGTCGTGGGTAAAAAGGCCCAGCTCTTAGTTTGCACAGGGCAGCTGAGATAACTTCTGTAACAACACGACGACGACTGGTGACCACACTTGCACACGGCACACGGAGAATCTGTTTTGCTTTGCACGCGGAGAGCGGACGTTACACGTATGTACGCACGCATTTTTGTTTGTTAGGTTTTCGTGCGCTGCCTGCAAAATTGCACACGACGACCGCGGTTGAGTCTTTTTAAAAGAAGTAGGGAGTAGGCGTTTCAGTCAACTCAACCGTTTTTACTGGGCTTGTCTTCTCTGCACTTTATCCCATCAAACTTATTCTTCATTGCAATACTGAAAATTGAATATGGCTGATTCAGGTAACTCTTTAAAGAATGATCCCAATCCTATGTATTACAAAGCAATTGTTTCTTTTGTGCTTCAGTTTCAAGCTTCTCCAACACAGATGTTGAAATGGAACAGCAGCTACAGTGCTGCAAATGTGTATGTGAGGGTTGCTCATCAAGCGAGAGCTGTCAGTGCCTTCCAAAGCAATGTGAATGCAGTACCTGCCAATGCCTACAAGACTGCTGTTCTGCCTCTCAACTAACCTGCAAATGTCAAGATCCCTGTCCTTGTAATCAGACTGAAGGGTGCCAGGAGTCTAGTTGTTGTCAATGCAGCAAGTGTGAATCTGGAACCTGCGAGTGTAAAATCTCCTGTTCCTTCTCATGCGAATGCAAAGTCATCTGCAAATGTGCATCTGGAACATGTGAATGCAAATGTTCTGGTTTATGAAGACTTATAGCTAGCCTGAAGTTGAACTTTGTTGTTATTTATTTAATTTGGTGTATCTGTTTTTATTCAATCACTATCAAGAATGTCAATATAAATATACATATTATTACATGCCTTAATATTAATAATTTATTTAAAATATGTGAGGAGGATAGCCTGGGCTGACATTGCTGGATGCAATTCATACACCTTTGCTTACAACTTTTGTACCTCTAATAGATGCAAGTCTCCAATGCTTGATAGGGCAGAGTCTGCCTGGTGATATTAGATTATAGACACAAGGGATCAGATTGAAGGGAAGCTCTTAATGAATGTTCATTAAAAGGAGGTGTGGCCACAAGATTTCTCAGCTATGGTGACACATACTTATAGGTTAGTAATTCCCTAGCCAAAGCAATTCTCCATTAGCCACTTAGGTAAAGAGTGGAATCAACAATTATATAGTTACAAGTGAAGCGACTTGATTGATAATTGATCACCCAATGGTGATTCATAGAGCAGTATTTTTACATCCTAGAAATTGAAGACCCAGAATAAAGATTCAGAGCTACATTTCTTCACATGTGTGCTCCAGTTACAAGATGTAAACAATTAGTGCATTTTACACCACATTCACTTGTATCAGTAGTCCGGTAAAGGGGTTTCAACGATAGGCCCTTGGTTTTGCACACGGACTTTGCACACGGATACCATCAAAAATGCACACGGAAACCCATTTAGAGTGTTCACGCGGGGGCGTTACCTATGACCATGCATAATGCATGCACACGAAACACACGATTATTGCACACGCGATTGCACACGAAACGCACGGTTGCACACGGCGAGGCCAACCGTTCGCGAACCACAGATGACCACAAAATGGCTAGAATCGCGTTTGCTATAAAATAAGTTGAGTGTCGGCTTTTTAGTATACAGGCTTCGCTGCACCGTGTTATCTTAATCTCTAAGAACTTGCATCTTCATTGCAGTACAGAATAGTGAAAATGGCAACTTCAAGTAAATCCTGCTTCTCCAACACTGATGTTGAAATGGACCAGCAGTTACAGTGCTGCAAATGTGTATGTGAGGGTTGCTCAAGCGAGAGCTGTCAGTGCCTTCCAAAGCAATGTGAATGCAGTACCTGCCAATGCCTGCAAGACTGCTGTTCTGCCTCTCAACTAACCTGCAAATGTCAAGATCCCTGTCCTTGTAATCAGACTGAAGGATGCCAGGAGTCTAGCTGTTGTCAATGCAGCAAGTGTGAATCTGGAACCTGCGAGTGTAAAATCTCCTGTTCCTGTAGTCAAGCTGAAGGATGCAAAAGAGACTTCTCATGCGAATGCAAAGTCATCTGCAAATGTACATCTGGAACATGTGAATGCAAATTTTCTGGTTTATGAAGACTCTAGCTAGCTAGCTTCAAGTTGAACTTTGTTGTGTTATTTAATTTGTGTACATGTATGTATCTGTTTTCATTCAATTATGATCAATACTTCACATTTGACAAAAAAAAAATTACATAATGGTATCTAGCTATAGCTAATCATTTTTAAGCTAACCATCATTCTATCTTGAAAATTTTTGCTTGAAGGAAATGTTTGGGCAAATTCACTGCTAAAAGTCAAAAGTTGTTTCTATCACTGAGAGTGTAGTATGAATGTTGTTTGTTTGTTTTTGTTTTGTTTTTTGGAACTGATGGTGTAGCAAACCTTGGGTCAGCCTAACTGCATACTGCACACTGCATAGGGTTAAACTGAGAATTTTGGAGGATGTTTGGGGAAGAATCTTTGCCATCTCACCACCCTTTAGATAAACCGTGCTATTATAATCAAAAAATAATTTCAAACAAGAAAAAATTAACTGCTGTTGCAACTAAGCTTATAACTACTATTTAACCATATTTAAGTTTCCTAATGGTTCCCATAAAATGTTTTGCAAGATATTTTTTTACATACGAGGTATTTTGCCGAAATAAAAAAGTACGGTAAGCAATTTATTCGACTTGTATATATGTCTTACTTCAATACACGCTCTATTTAATCAGTGGTAAGTAAATGGGAGCCAAATGAATCATTACACACAGCAAATACTGTGGTGGAAAGCTGGAGAGCAACCTGTAGTAGCTGCCACCAAGTTGTACAGCTGATTATAATCACCAAGCTTTTCAAGGCTTCCCACAACCCAATACCCAGATTTCTTAAGTCTGGTTATGAATTATAGGATAAAGGTTCTTTTTCAACAAGCATCTATGTACAACTGAAAGGCACATGCTCACGATGGCCACTATATAGAAAACCAGTCTGAGCATGTGCAGTAAGACGATAGTACAGAGGTGATGTAATGCATAGTGAGGGATAAATAGAATGTTTAATTAGTGCATAGAAATAATATAATATTAAGCAAGTGCTAATAACCGAATATGTTCTGTGGCATGTGGTAAGTTATACCACATCTCCCCCTTCTTTGGAGATGAAAATAATTGTTCATAATGTAGCAGAGGAGGGTGGAGTCATGCAGTGGGTGGGGTCTGTTGGTCGTCATAATTCCAGGACTGTCTGGAAAGCGCATCTGCCAGAGGGTTGTCTTTTCCTTCAATGTGATGCAGATCAAAATCATAGTCCATCAGTTTGTGTTTCCAACGAATGAGTCTTGAGGAGGGAGCTTGACCATTAATGATGTCTACTAGTGGGGAGTGGTCTGTGAACACTTTAAAATATCTCCCTGACAAATAGAAGTGGAAATGTTGTACTGTGCAGAGAAGTGCCAAAGCCTCCAAATCGATAATAGGATAGTTCCGTTCTCGTGGTAGCAACTGTCTAGAATAGAAGCTACAGGGCATCCATTTGTCATCTCGGAAGACACACAGAGCACCACCAATACCTTGATAAGAAGCATCACAATACACACACCAAGCATCATTAGAATTTGGCACAACCAAAGATGCATGATCTGATACAGCAGAAATAATACAATTAAAAGCAGTAACATAGTCGTGATCACAATGTATTTTGTCTGGTTTGTTCTTTGTCAAATGATGATTAAGGGTGGTAGTATAATGAGAAAGTGAGGGAATGAAACGTGAATAAAATGTAATAAGTCCAAGAAACGATTTCAGTGAAGCTTTAGTTGTAGGGAGGATGTAGTTCTTGATGTGAGAAACTCTTGCTGACGGAATAGAGATTTTACCATGGCCAACATGAAAACCCAAGAAATCGAAAGATTCGAAGCACCAAGAGCACTTGCTCTGTTTGACAGTTAAGCCAGCATTGGACAATCTAGACAAGACTGAGGTGATGTGTGACAAGTGATCCGTAAAGGATGTAGAGAAAATAATTACATCATCAATGTAGGGAAGTGAGAATGATTCCAGGCCTCTGAGCACAGACTGCATTAGCTGTTGAAACGTGCTGGGTGCATTGGTCAATCCGAAGGGCATTACTTTGTAATGGAACTTCCCTTGGAGACACGTGAATGCAGTAAACTGCTTTGACTCTTCTTCCATGGGCACTTGGTGAAAGCCTTTCAACAAGTCCATTTTGGAAAGGTAAGTTGCACTCCCAAGTTGAGCTAAAATATCTTCAATGGATGGCATAGTGAATGGGTCTCTGACAGTAATGCTGTTCAATTTCCTGAAGTCTATAACAATTCTTATTCCACCATCTTTCTTTTTGACAGGGATGGGTGGACTAGACCACTTTGATGATGAAGGCTCTATGATACCCAATGACAACAAATTCTCAATCTCAGCTCTGAAAGCTTCCTGGTGAGCAATGGGAATTGAGTACGAAGGAGACCAGAGGGGTGTGCTAGATGTCACTGAGATGGAATGCTTAACTAGAGATGTGGACCCAGGTAATTCTGAAAAGACAGTTGGAAATGAATCTAAAACTTGCTGTAGCTGCTGTTGCTGCACAGGAGTTAAAATCACAGGTGTTGGAGTGTTGACAGGGGTGTGAAATTCATCAATGACATGATCATCTGGCACAATTAAACATCTAAGAACTGGTGTAACCTTCTTCAACTGGGAAATGTGCACTATTTTGGATTTGGTCTTCTTGTCCTTCTGAACTATGGAACAGTTCACAGGTGGCAAAAGTTGAGTGACTGTGTATGGACCAGTCCAAGATGCTTCCAGGCACTTGTTTATTCCAGGGGCTCTTTTATATACCGTGTCACCTACGTTGAATTTGGCTACTAATGCAGATTCTTTGGTGATTCTGTCAGTGGCAAGTTTTGATGACAATGCAGATTTGACATAGTGAGTTTGGCATGAAAGAATATTGTCCAGATCATGAATGAATTGTGGAAGGTTCACAGAAGTAGTGGATGATGTCCATAGGGATTTCAAGGTGGATAGTATGAAGGGTGAGGGTTTGAGAAAGAGGAGCTCATGGGGTGTAAATCCATGGCGTGATTGTGGAATGTTTCGGGCAAAGTACAGTATGAGGTCTAAAACAATTGGCCAGTCATGTTTGTGTGTGATGCATTTGGTGATCATGGATTTGAGGGTGGAATGAAACCGTTCAAGGCGACCATTGGATTGGGGGTGGTAAGGTGAAGTGCGAATAGAGGAAATGTTGAAGCGTTGCTTGAGGTGTGAAAGTGTGAGGGACATGAAGTTTGAACCTTGATCAGTTAGAATGAGTAATGGAGTGCCTAGTATGGAGATTATGGACAAAATAGCCTTAGAAGTCTCTTCTGATGTGTATGACTTAAGTGGTATCGCAAAAGGAAATCCAGATGCTAACTCAAGACATGTTAAAATAAATCTGAACTTTTGCTTGGATGTTGGGAGTGGTCCCACAATGTCTAGGGCAAGCTTTTCTCCACGTTCTGAAATGATTTCAGGCTCTACCATTGGAACTTTAACTGCACCGGACTTATTGTGTAAGATGCATTTCTGACAAGACTGTACATGCTTCTTAACATCTGCTGCCAATTTGGGCCAGGTGAAATGTTTATTTATCAACGACCTAGTGGTGTTAATACCTCCATGGCCTAAGCCTTCATGGGCTGCTGTCAAAACTTTAGCTCTCAGTGGCTGTGGAACAACAAGAGCATGTGATGCAGAGTTGAGTGTGGTGGAAAGGCACATCAACAAGTTATTCACAATAAAGAAATTCTTTTCTCCAGACTTTGCTGACTTCCAAAGGGGTGCGAGTGTTTCATCGGCAAGTTGTAACTCAATAAATTTGTTTTTGGTAATACCATCAAATGATAATGTTGGTATGGTTACAGGTGTAAACAATTTATTATCAGTGGTGGTAGATGAGAATGATGAATCAGGATGAGAACTGCTATCAATAGTGTCGTGATCAGTGATTTCAGCAATGCTATCAAGAGGTAAGGGGTTGGCACCTTCTGAGCAGTGAAGTGATTCAGCTACCTGGTTGGCAATATCAGCTTCGGATTGCATGGCTCTGGTTACAGTGAGCACAGGAGTGGGTTCGGTTTTGATATGGTTAATCAATGATATAATGTTGCTTTTACCAAAATCGGTCCCAATGAGAACTGTTCTAGGCGGCAAACGTGAGTCTACTGCTAACTGGCAAACACCATCCAGGGTTGGTAAAGATACATGCAACTCAAAGACAGGAACAGATTTTGGAATCTGAGAAATACCTGAAATGGAGGTGAATCTAACAGGCTCATAGTCAAGTTCAATAAAATCATCAGACACAACTGAAATCTTGGCACCAGAGTCTATTATCACAGGTGTAGAAATGCCATTTACAGCACCATGAGTGACCAAATCTTCTTCTATGTAATTGTTTAGTGGTGTGGGAGATGGTTCAGAGGAAGGGTCAGAATCATGATTATTTAAGTCAATCCTCCTTATTGGCCTGTTGTTAGTTCTGGGAACTGGTGTGGGTCTTGTGGGGGTGGAGTTAGAGCTGTTGCTGTTGGGTGTGGCACCATTGGAATGTGATTGTGTGGCTCTGTAGGGTGGATGTGAAGGGGTGGGTGTGGCTGTACAATGATCAGCATAATGCCCAATGCGGTTACATTTGTAGCAAGTTACTGTGCTGGTGTCATTTGGGGGTGGAGTGGGTCTTTGATAAGAGGAATTATGATGGGGGTTAGGGTATTGTGAGTTGCCATGATAGGAAGTGTTAGAATGAGGGGTGTGATAATAATGAGGAGAGTTTTGCTGGGAAGTATGAGAATGCTGGGAAGGTAAACTGAGCAATGGCTGCCTATGGTAATAATTTTGCCCGTGAGGGGGTGGTTTGTAATCTGAATGATGGTCAAATGGTCTGCCATGATAGAATTTATGTGGAGTTGGTTTGTTGTGAGGAGTGACTGAAGAAAGATACCAAGTGTTGCACTCTTGTATGAAAAGCTGGTTGGACTGACAGGGCTTGTTCAACACAGCATCCCTATGTTCTTGGGGCATCCCAGCAAGTAAACCAACTGTAGCAAACAGGTTAGACATATCATCTATCTGCTTGTTCTTATAATCCACCAAGAATGGCAGACTCTCAAGTATGACTTGGAACTTGTATTCCAGTTGTTGAACCACTGGAGCATGGTTTTGTGGCCACTAGCTCTAAATTTCAAAGGATAGCTGTTGAGACACTCTGAGATGGAATAACCACCACTATTAAGCATAACAATTTTCATCTCTTCATAAGTGGTACAAACAGACACATTATTATAATATGCTTCTTTAAAATTGCTTGATAAAACGGATGGTAAGTGAGAAAGCCAATCATTTTTATGGACATGCCTACGGGTGAGCTCATATTCAAAACGATGTAGGAAGACAAAAACATCTTCTCCATCTAGCATTCTGCCAATTGCAGAAACAAGGGAATCTGGCTTGTCAAAAACAGGCTGGGCAGGAGCAGTGTTCGTTGTTTGCTTAGTAAGTAACTGGGCAAACATGAGCATAGTTGGATCAATATCCACTGCTTTGGCTTTTTCCTGAATGGATTTAAGGAATTCAGCAGACTCATCAATATGTGTTGCAGAGGGTGTAGCACATTCAGAATGAGGTGAGGTGGCTTGAACAGTGGCATTAGTGGAAGCAAATGATTCATTTGAAAGAGGTGAAATAGGGGACCTTACAGGTGACAAGGAAGGGATGGAGTTCAAGGATGAGCTATTATCATCAGAATGGGAGGGTGATTGGTCAGTTTGACTGGCAGACATTGGAGCTAAGGCTCTTTGTCTTCTAGTTAGCATAATAAAAACTGACACTCTGATTAAATTAAAACACAATTTAACAATGTCCAAGCACAACAAAATGAAACAATAACAGATGCAATAATTGAAACCAATAACTTGCGTTCGGGGAGAAGAGGAAGAGCAAATGGATGTAGAAAGTAGTGGGATTTTTAGATCCAGAGAGCAAACTTTAATGGCAGTGCAAGCGAACACCAAATTGGGAATAACACTGTCGCAGGGTAGACTGCTGATGAGGATTGAGCTGGGACTGTTTTGTGGTTCAAGAAGAAGTTGAATGTGATGAAGCAAGTTGTGGCGGAAACCCTCTACGCTGGTACAAATCAGGAGTTGCCTGAATAACTAGGACAAGAACAAGTAAAATGACTAATATAAGTGGACTTGACTGAGAAGAGTAGAAGAAGGAGACAACAGTGAATCAGAGGATGAAGAGGGGTAAGTTTCGATGAAGTGAGGCCGTCTCCAATTATCCAGCACTAAGAAGAACTGGACCACCGCTGGACACCAAGTGTGGTGGAAAGCTGGAGAGCAACCTGTAGTAGCTGCCACCAAGTTGTACAGCTGATTATAATCACCAAGCTTTTCAAGGCTTCCCACAACCCAATACCCAGATTTCTTAAGTCTGGTTATGAATTATAGGATAAAGGTTCTTTTTCAACAAGCATCTATGTACAACTGAAAGGCACATGCTCACGATGGCCACTATATAGAAAACCAGTCTGAGCATGTGCAGTAAGACGATAGTACAGAGGTGATGTAATGCATAGTGAGGGATAAATAGAATGTTTAATTAGTGCATAGAAATAATATAATATTAAGCAAGTGCTAATAACCGAATATGTTCTGTGGCATGTGGTAAGTTATACCACAAATACATGCCTCTCAACTCACATGATTTTGTGTGTGTGGCACAATTTCAAGAGCTTTCTGACTAGGGGTGGCAAAACGCAATAAAGAGGGGTTGAAGGCACTCATGCTTGACTCCACTGAAAAGTAATTATAGGATTCTAGAAGTCTAAAGAGACTGAACTTCAAATTTTTGCAATCTGCCAGACTGAAGCATACAGTGAGCTATATATGAGGAAAATAATGACAGTAATGTAAGTGTTGAATAAGAGGTGATGATTAGTTAATAAATGAAAGGTTGAACTAATCAATATAGAGGGAAACACAAATAGTGGGATGCATAGAGTGTAAATGAGGGCCAAACAAAAGCTATAAGGAGTCATATACATACATATATACAATGATGAGTCCAGCTCTAGTTCATACTTGAGTTTCTGAGGTGTTGCCTTGGCAACCACTTTGGTGAGGGCTGGCCCAAACAGCGATCTCACACTGCTTGTACAAAATCTTACACCATTAAGTACCTCACTAGGTTGTCTGGAAATTGTGAACATTAACTGGAGTCAATTATCAGTTTTTTGAATTTTTAAACAATGAGTGAGAGACACCCTCTAAAAGATCAGGGTCCTATCTAAAAAAATGTTGTTCTGTTCATAGCCCACTTTGTACCAATAATGTACGAGATCAATGATCCTCAACATCACGCTGCACATAGCAAGCAATATATTAGAAGGGGAAACTGGAAAGTATGGCAGGAGAAGCTACTCCATTATATAGAACCCTGGGAGAACCCTGCAATGTTGGGAAAAAACCTGGGTCAAATTAATGTACAAAACTAGATAAGTCTAAGTTTCAGTCATTCAATGAGTCATTACAAAAGTTGAATTTTTGTTTTATCACTCCTTTTTATCAATCTGGTGAGTTCATCTTTTCCTCGTCTTACACCGAAGGGTTCCTGTTTCACTCCATAGAAGATAAAAATTTCTCTAAAAAAATCGTGCTCAACAGGTTGAGAGGGGTTGATGCAATTAATACAGCCTTCGATGAAGTCCTCCAAAAAAATGTCTGATGTGGCTATTTACTGCAGTACTCAGTTTGACTGTTGTCCTGGTAAGCATTCAATTTATTTCTCTGAAATGCTACAAGTTGAGAAAGAGAGAAGACACTCTGAGGAATGACCAGATGTTTGCTGTACACTACTTTATTCTTTCTCAGAGACCTTTTCATACCCTGAATGTACATTCAGATTCAAATACAGCAATTATTTTGGCTTTTGTATTAGATGAAATTTGTAGTTATAGTAGCTCGGTGCTATACCAGTCATAGAATTCTCAGAGTCATTAAAGTCATGTGATACAATTCTGTAATCATATATACTACTTGGCTGCATGCCTGCATGCGCCACTCATTTCCGCATTTATCATGTACTGGTGAAGTTACTTGTTTCAATGTTTTGCGTTTAGCTAGATTTACTCATAGACTTGGTGTAAGTAAGGACAATAGTTAATTAAGCCATCTATAATTCCTGCAGCTATCTTCTCAGGAGGAGAAGATATCATACTTTTAAGTTACAAGAAGAAGAATATTCATAAGCTGGTTATTTTTCTTTATCTTGAAGGTCAAACGCATTGCAGCTGTTTAGCCCTCAATTGTCAGAAAAGCATTTGCCAAAAGTGGGCATGGTTGTTATAATTTGTATAATATGTATAACAATCACACCAGAAAATTCTTTCTAGATATACCACTGCTCCCACTCCCCTCCCCTCCCTACCTTCCTATGCCACTGCAATGCTTATACAATTCAATGTTCACACATTATAGTAAAAAAAATTTTTTTTTGAGTTTTAATAAATTTTGGAATAGAGTAGCTTCATATAGCTAGTAGATTAGTACCTGCATGGTGTGATCCTGCTGCTGACATCTACTTGTGTCCGTGTATGATTGAATATATGTTTCAGTTTCCTGCTTCTTTTGGCTGAAATAAGTCGACCAAAACACGGTGTTGACTGCACTTTATGAGCAGACTGATTACTCTGTTCAATCAGTGTCAAAAACAGAGGACATGTGGGACAAACGCATCGTTCTCGTCTTGCTGTGGACATACGTATCCTTCACCGTATATTTCATTTCTGATGTTATCGCTAAAGTGTACATAGATGTCAGTTTGCCTTACATAGTTATCACAGCATTCAGTCTCCCTGTAGCAGGTTTGGCATCTGACATCTGCTTGGGACGTTACAGAATTATTCGCTGCAGTCTGTGGACAATGTGGCTGTCACTTGTGGTCCTCGGTGCATGCATAAGTCTCAACATGTACGTAACGATCGAGTCGCAGGTCTACAAGATTGCAGTGAAAATAGTGGGCGGATTTTTAGTACTTGGAATGAGCGGGATATCTGCAAACGTACTGCAGTTTGGAGTAGATCAACTTACTGATGCTTCATCTTCTGATATTAGTTCTTACATCAACTGGTACATTTGGGTTTTTAGTTTGGCTGGCACGATAGCCACTTTCACCCAGTACTGTTTCTGTGGAGACTACTTCAATCCTGCCACCAGTTTTTTTCTTCTTCCTCTCTTGTGCACTGTATCCATTGTTTGTGACATCTTCTTCAACAAGTGGTTAGTAAAGGAACCGATAGCAAAAAATCCTTTCATACTTATATACCATGTTTTGAAATATGCAATTCAAAACAAGCATCCAAATCTAAGAAGTGCATTTACATATTGGGAAGATAAGCCCTACTCCAGAATAGACATAGGAAAAGCCAAGTATGGAGGTCCTTTCACTACAGAACAAGTAGAGAATGTAAAAACATTCTTTCGACTGGTTGCAATTATAATAACTGGAATTCCACTAGCAGTACTGATGTTTTCACTTATTGTGAAATTCAACTTCCTAGAAGTGGTTGGCTGTAGAGACGGATTTGGTGCACAGTATATGGCAAGGTGTTACAAAGAAATTGCAGTGCAACACTCATCCATGACAATAATCACCATTTCAATCCCAATTTTGGAATTTGCTATACTCCCACTGCTTCACAAATGCAGCTGCTACTACAGAGTGAAAATTATGCATAAACTGATGTGTGGAATATTCCTACTTTTGTTCAGTGAACTACTGTGTCTTGGTAGGGAAATTACAGATTATTATACTCTCAACAACCGTACTATGTCATCACCATGCTTCTTAGATAGTCCACAAGTAGATGTTCACAATGGTTTCTTTTGGTGGAACTTTACCAGTTACCCCCTTGAAGCTATTGTCTTATATTTGTGGGTCAAATCCTGGATTGAACTGATGTGTGCTCAGTCTCCTTATACTATGAGAGGACTTCTTATTGGAATACTACTACTAAATGGGGCCATTTGTTTTGGGTTATCTACTGGAGCACTTGAGCTTGTAATAATGTTCAGTTCTTCTGATACAATGTGTGGCATTTGGTTCCATACAACTATTATAATTCTCATCCTTGTAACAGTCTTCATACAACTCACTGTCATGAAGTGCTATGTTTTACGTAAAAGGGACGACATTTTGAACAACGAACAGATGTTTGCTGAAAATTATTTTGAAAAATACCTGTCCATAACTTCAACTATTTGATATGTGAAAATGTGAACATATTTTATTGACCTCGCCCTTAAAAACACACATACACACACAGTCATAGCGCTTTGAAAAGAATAAATTGAAAACAGTAACACTACTTATTCACTTCACTTTTTATAATACAATTATATTTACATTATAATGTTTTGTCTCATTTGTATAGATATATTATGTAACTTAAAATAGATTTGGATTTTGATAAAATAATTTTGATTTTTCTTTAAGAACATTACATATACTTAAATAATAATACTCATAGTGCAGCTGTAACAATAAACTCAGTCAGGTATCATGATTCCATAAAACGGAACCTATTGTCATGCTTGAAACAGCCATAGTCACTGAGTAAGACAAAAATTGGAGCTATTAAGTCATAGCAGCTGTCACTATTCACAATGCAATTTTTTAAGATGAGCTCCTGACCTTGCTATGATGCAGTTAATAAAAAGCTGACAATTCAGAATTTGTTTGATTTTGACATGATGCACAACACCTGTTATATTTTGAGGCATTCTAGCTACTAATAAAATGTACCAGAAAATCACAAGACATTTACCAGAAAGACTGTAATTGAAATTATTAGTGCAACTCTGAAACAAATTAGCAATTTTCCTCCTACAAAATAACTTGCTACTGGAAGTTTGGTGTGAAGCCAAATAACTGTATATACACAAAATACAACATACCTTAACATGTACATGTGAATACAGCACTGATGACACAAAAACAAAATACAAAAACAAAGTCGTGCGTAAAAAGGCCCAGCTCTTAGTTTGCACAAGGCGGCTGAGATAACTTCTGTAACAACACGACGACGACTGGTGACCACACTTGCACACGGCACACGGAGAATCTGTTTTGCTTTGCACGCGGAGAGCGGACGTTACACGTACGCACGCATTTTTGTTTGTTAGGTTTTCGTGCGCGGCCTGCAAAATTGCACACGACGACCGCGGTTGAGTCTTTCTCACGTTGTGGGGGTTGTGCCATCCTTATAAAAGAAGTAGGGAGTAGGCGTTTCAGTCAACTCAACCGTTTTTACTGGGCTTGTCTTCTCTGCACTTTATCCCATCAAACTTATTCTTCATTGCAATACTGAAAATTGAATATGGCTGATTCAGGTAACTCTTTAAAGAATGATCCCAATCCTATGTATTACAAAGCAATTGTTTCTTTTGTGCTTCAGTTTCAAGCTTCTCCAACACAGATGTTGAAATGGAACAGCAGCTACAGTGCTGCAAATGTGTATGTGAGGGTTGCTCAAGCGAGAGATGTCAGTGCCTTCCAAAGCAATGTGAATGCAGTACCTGCCAATGCCTACAAGACTGCTGTTCTGCCTCTCAACTAACCTGCAAATGTCAAGATCCCTGTCCTTGTAATCAGACTGAAGGGTGCCAGGAGTCTAGTTGTTGTCAATGCAGCAAGTGTGAATCTGGAACCTGCGAGTGTAAAATCTCCTGTTCCTGTAGTCAAGCTGAAGGATGTAAAACAGACTTCTCATGGAATGCAAAGTCATCTGCAAATGTGCATCTGGAACATGCGAATGCAAATGTTCTGGTTTATGAAGATTATAGCTTCTTGAACTTTGTTGTGTTATTTATTTAATATTAATTTGTGTACGCATATGTATCTGTTTTCATTCAATCAGTATCAACACTTCTCATTTGACAAAAAAATTATTACATAATGGTAGCTATAACTAATCATATTTAAGCTAACTATATGGCATTCTAAATTTTTACTTGAAGGAACAAGTCAAGTTTTTTAATCATGAGAGTGTAGCTAGCATGCATTTTTTTTTCGGAGCTGATGGTGCATAGCTAATCTTGGGCTCAGTCTAACTGCACCTAAAGGTCAAAAAAATGTTCTGCAAGATAATTTTACTAACACTGGACCTGTGGTCTTAATTCAAACATGCTATTTACTCAGTGGAAAATGGGAGCCAAATGAACCATCTGTACACACAGCTAATTGGGTCGGCAAAATGCAATGGAGAGGGTTTGAAGGCCCTCACGCTTGACCCACTACAAAAGGAGTAACTTAGGATTTTAGAAGTCTAAAGAGACTGAACAATTTTGTTATTTCAAACTTCTTGCAATACTAACAAACTGAAGGGTATATATATTATATATATACATACATATATAATACTTATATGATATATGAGTAAAATAATGATACTAATGTATGAGAGGTGATGATATAGTTAATAAATGAAAGGTATGACCAAGTCAATATAGAGGGAGACACAAACAGTGGGATGCATACAGTGTAAATGAGGGCCAAACTAAAGCTATACAGAGTCACACACATATATAAATACATACCAGCTCTAGATCGTATTTGAGCCTTGGCACCCACTTTGGTGGGGCTGGCGATTTCATTCTGCTTGTATTAAATCTCCTACCTTTTAGTACTATACCATAATAAGTTGTCTGGAAATTTTGAACATTGACTAGAGTCAATTATCAGTTTGTTTGTTGTTCTTTTTCAAACAACGAGTGAGGAAAATATTTCTAACCCTCCGAAAGATTAGGGTCCTATCTAAAAAATCTTGCTCTGTTCATCGCCCTCTTTGTGCCAATATTGACCAAAATATTGTACGAGATCAATGTTCTAATTAGGGTTCATCCTCAACATCACATTTCACATAGCAAACATGGCAAGCAACTGGGAAGTATGGGGAGGAGAAGCTACCCCCTTACATAGAAGAACCACGGGAGAACCCTGCAATGTTGTAGGAAACCTGAGCCAAATTAATGTACAAAACTGATCATTTGTTCAAAGTGACCAGAGTTTTGACAAGCAACAATCTAATTTGGGCAGTCATACAACGACGCATTACAAAAAGTTGAATTTTTTTGTTTTATCATTCTTTTCTAATCTGGTGAGTTTGTTTTACACCTAGGGGTTCTAATCTCACTCTATAGAAGATAAAATTCACTAAAAAAATGTGCTCAACTGGTAACCAGCAAGAAAATTTTTGCTTGAAGGAAATGTTTGGGCAAATCCACTGCAGTCTATATAATATGCTAAGATAAAAGTCAAAAGTTGTTTCTTTAATCATTGAGAATGTAGTATGATTTTTTTTTTGGAGCTGATGGCGTACTTGGGTTTAGCCTAACTGCATACTGCACACTGTACAGGGTTACAACTGTGGATTTGGGAGGAAGTTTAGAGAATAATATTCGCTATCTCACCACCCCTTCATTTAGATAGAACCGTGCTATTATAATCAACAAGTAATTTCAATAACTATTGTTGCAACAAAGCTTATAGCTATTATCTAACCATAATTTAGTTTCCTAATTGTCCAAAGAATGTTTAGCAAGATTTATTTTTTACATACGATGGTATTTTGTCAAAATAAAAGTAAGCAATTGATCCTCGTCTATTATTAAAGCTAACTTTACTAACACTGAACCTGTATATAGGTCTTACTTCAATACAGGCCTCTCAACTCACATGATTTGTGGTTTTGTGCATGAGGCACACAATTTCAAGAGCTTTCTGATATTGGGGCAGCAAAACGCAATAATGAGGGGTTGAAGGCCCTCATGCTTGACTCCACTACAAGAGGAGTAACTAGAATTTTAGAAGTCTAAAGAGACCGAACACTTTTCATTATTTTTATTAGATGGGACCCTAATTAGGTCACCATTTTTAGAATCATTGGGGATATCATATTTTTAAGTTACAAGTAGAAGAAAATTCACAAGCTGATTTATTTTTTTTTACTTGAAGGTCAAACTCAGCTGTATAGCCATGAAGTGTCAGAAAAACATTTGCCATTAGTGCGCATGGTTGTTATAATTTGTACACAAGTATAACACAAAATCACACCCTGAAAATGCTTTCTAGATCAGCCACTGCTCCCATTCCCCTCTCCTCCATACCTTCCTATGCCACTTTAATGCTTATACAAATCAATGCTCACACATATTATAGAAAAAGAAAAATAATTTTTGAGTTTTATTAAAATTCTGGAATAGAGTAGCTTCATATAGCTAGCTAATAGATTAGTACCTGCATGGTGTGATCCTGCTGCTGACATCTACTTGTGTCCGTGTATGATTGAATATATGTTTCAGTTTCCTGCTTCTTTTGACTGAAATAAGTCAATCAAAACACGGTGTTGACTACACTTTTTAAGCAGACTGATTACTCTGTTCAATCAGTGCCGAGAGCAGAGAAGGACATGTGGGACAAACGAATCGTTCTCGTCTTGCTGTGGACGTACTTATCCTTCACCATATATTTCATTTCTGATATTATCACGAAATTGTACACAGATGTCAGTTTGCCTTACATAGTTATCGCAGCATTCAGTCTCCCTGTAGCAGGTTTGGCATCTGATATCTGTTTGGGACGTTACAGAATTATTCGCTGCAGTCTGTGGACAATGTGGCTGTCACTTGTGGTCCTCAGTGCATGCATAAGTCTCAACATGTATGTAACGATCGAGTCTCAGGTCTACAAGATTGCAGTGAAAATAGTGGTCGGATTTTTAGTACTTGGAATGAGCGGGATATCCGCAAATGTACTGCAGTTTGGAGTAGATCAACTTACTGATGCTTCATCTTCTGATATTAGTTCTTACATCAACTGGTACATTTGGGTTTTTAGTTTGGCTGGCACGATAGCCACTTTCACCCAGTACTGTTTCTGTGGACAATACTTCAATCCTGCCACCAGTTTTTTTCTTCTTCCTCTCTTGTGCACTGTATCCATTGTTTGTGATATCTTCTTCAACAAGTGGTTAGTAAAGGAACCGATAGCAAAAAATCCTTTCATACTTATATACCACGTTTTGAAATATGCAATTCAAAACAAGCATCCATATCTAAGAAGTGCATTTACATATTGGGAAGATAAGCCCTACTCCAGAATAGACATAGGAAAAGCCAAGTATAGAGGTCCTTTCACTACAGAACAAGTAGAGAATGTAAAAACATTCTTTCGACTGGTTGCAACTATAATAACTGGCATTCCACTAGCAGTACTGATGTTTTTACTTTATCAAATAAATTATACTGTGAAATTCAACTTTCTAGAAGTGGTTGGCTGTAGAGACGGATTTGGTGCACAGTATATGGCAAGGTGTTACAAAGAAATTGCAGTGCAACACTCATCCATGACAATAATCGCCATTTCAATCCCGATTTTAGAATTTGGTATACTCCCGCTGCTTCACAAATGCAGCTGCTACTACAGAGTGAAAATTATGCATAAACTGATGTGTGGTATATTCCTTCTTCTGTTCAGTGAACTACTGTGTCTTGGTGAGGAAATTACAGATTATTATACTCTCAACACAACAGTACTACATCATCACCATGCTTCTTAGACAGTCCACAAGTAGATGTTCACAATGGTTTCTTTTGGTGGCATTTCACCAGGTTTCCCCTTGTAGCTATTGCCGTATATTTGTGGGTCAAACCCTGGATTGAACTGATGTGTGCTCAGTCTCCTTATGCTATGAGAAAACTTCTTATTGGAATACTACTACTAAGTGAGGTCATTTGTTTTGGGTTATCTAGTGGAGCACTTGAGCTTGTAATAATGTTCAGTTCTTCTGATACAATGTGTGGCATTTGGTTCCATACAACTATTATAATTCTCATCCTTGTAACAGTCTTCATACAACTCACTGTCATGAAGTGCTATGTTTTACGTAAAATGACGACATATTGAACAATGCCAATGTTTCTGAAATTATTTTGAAATACTGCCATAACTTCACTATTTGATATGTAAAATGTGAACATATTTTGTATTGACCTCACCTTAACTCACACACGCACAACACACACATACACACCTCCACATACACACACAGTTATAGCACTTGAAAGAATAAATTGAACATAACCCTTCTTATTCACTTTAATTTATACCTACAATACCATTGGGTTAAATGTTATGTCTCATTTGTATAGATATAGAAAATAGATTTGGATTTGATAAATAATTTTGATTTTTCTTTACGAACATTACTAATATACTAGTCAAATAAAATTTAAGTCCATATAATAATACTCATAGTGCAGCCTGTAACGTAAACTTCAGTCAGGTATCATGATTCCCATAAAACTGAGGCCTATTGTCGTGCTTGAAATAGTCACTGTAGACAAATCTGGAGCTCTTTGAGCTCCTGACCTTGCTATGGTGCAGAAGGGAGTGGCTGACAATTCCAGACTTTGTTTGATTTTGACTTTGCACAACACCTGTGATATTTTGAGGCTTCTAGCTACTAATAAAATGTACAAGAAAATCACAAGACATTTACCAGAAAGACCGTAATTGAAATTATTAGTTCAATCTGAATTAACATGTACATGTGAATACAGCACTGATGACACAAAAACAAAAACAAAGTCGTGCGTAAAAAGGCCCCAGCTCTTAGTTTGCACACGGCGGCTGAGATAACTTCTGTAACAACACGACGACGACTGGTGACCACACTTGCACACGGCACACGGAGAATCTGTTTTACTTTGCACGCGGAGAGCGGACGTTACACGTACGCACGCACGCGCATTTTTGTTTGTTAGGTTTTCGTGCGCGGCCTGCAAAATTGCACACGACGACCGCGGTTGAGTCTTTTTCACGTTGTGGGGGTTGTGCCATCCTTATAAAAGAAGTAGGGAGTAGGCGTTTCAGTCAACTCAACCGTTTTTACTGGGCTTGTCATCTCTGCACTTTATCCCATCAAACTTATTCTTCATTGCAATACTGAAAATTGAATATGACTGATTCAGGTAACTCTTTAAAGCATGATCCCAATCCTATGTATTACAAAGAAATTGTTTCTTTTGTGCTTCAGTTTCAAGCTTCTCCAACACAGATGTTGAAATGGAACAGCAGCTACAGTGCTGCAAATGTGTATGTGAGGGTTGCTCAAGCGAGAGCTGTCAGTGCCTTCCAAAGCAATGTGAATGCAGTACCTGCCAATGCCTACAAGACTGCTGTTCTGCCTCTCAACTAACTTGCAAATGTCAAGATCCCTGTCCTTGTAATCAGACTGAAGGATGCCAGGAGTCTAGTTGTTGTCAATGCAGCAAGTGTGAATCTGGAACTTGCGAGTGTAAAATCTCCTGTTCCTGTAGTCAAGCTGACAGTAGCAAAACAGACTTCTCATGCGAATGCAAAGTCATCTGCAAATGTACATCTGGAACATGTGAATGCAAATTTTCTGGTTTATGAAGACTTTGTAGCTAGCCTGAAGTTGAACTTTGTTGTTATTTATTTAATTTGGTGTATCTGTTTTTATTCAATCACTATCAAGAATGTCAATATAAATATACATATTACATGCCTTAATATTAATAATTTATTTAAAATATGTGAGGAGGATGGCCTGGGCTGACATTGCTGGATGCAATTCATACACCTTTGCTTACAACTTTTGTACCTCTAATAGATGCAAGTCTCCAATGCTTGATAGGGCAGAGTCTGCCTGGTGATATTAGATTATAGACACAAGGGATCAGATTGAAGGGAAGCTCTTAATGAATGTTCATTAAAAGGAGGTGTGGCCACAAGATTTCTCAGCTATGGTGACACATACTTATAGGTTAGTAATTCCCTAGCCAAAGCAATTCTCCATTAGCCACTTAGGTAAAGAGTGGAATCAACAATTATATAGTTACAAGTGAAGCGACTTGATTGATAATTGATCACCCAATGGTGATTCATAGAGCAGTATTTTTACATCCTAGCAATTGAAGACCCAGTGTCCTACTATTATGATACTTCAGTTTGATCTTATCAAAATCATAATTAAATTAATTCGATTTACAACTAGATACCAGACATCTCTAGCTTCTGGGAGCCTCATCTGCAGGTAGTTAGTTACTTCAGTTGTTTAGTTTCCCTAACAAAAATGAAAGACACAGGAGGAATTTAATGGGCCTAGCTATATTGAAATTTAATGATTTTGATTACAGTACTAAGAAAATTCAGAATAAAAATTCAGAGCTATATTTCTTCACATGTGTGCTCCAGTTACAAGATGTAAACAATTAGTGCACTTTGAGACCAATTAGCTATCAAGAAAACTGGACGCGTATAATCTAAGCATTTGTACGTACACACAGCAAAAACAAAAAACACCACATTCACTTGTATCAGTAGTCCGGTAAAGGAGTTTCAACGATAGGCCCTTGGTTTTGCACACGGACTTTGCACACGGATACCATCAAAATTGCACACGGAAACCCATTTAGAGTGTTCACGCGGGGGCGTTACCTATGACCATGCATAATGCATGCACACGAAACACACGATTATTGCACACGATTGCACACGAAACGCACGGTTGCACACGGCGCGAGGCCAACCGTTCGCGCACCACAGATGACCACAAAATGGCTAGAATCGCGTTTGCTATAAAAGAAGTTGAGTGTCGGCTTTTTAGTATACAGGCTTCGCTGCACCGTGTTGTCTTAATCTCTAAGAACTTGCATCTTCATTGCAGTACAGAATAGTGAAAATGGCAACTTCAAGTAAATCCTGCTTCTCCAACACTGATGTTGAAATGGACCAGCAGTTACAGTGCTGCAAATGTGTATATGAGGGTTGCTCAAGTGAGAGCTGTCAGTGCCTTCCAAAGCAATGTGAATGCAGTACCTGCCAATGCCTGCAAGACTGCTGTTCTGCCTCTCAACTAACCTGCAAATGTCAAGATCCCTGTCCTTGTAATCAGACTGAAGGATGCCAGAAGTCTAGCTGTTGTCAATGCAGCAAGTGTGAATCTGGAACCTGCGAGTGTAAAATCTCCTGTTCCTGTAGTCAAGCTGAAGAATGCAAAAGAGACTTCTCATGCGAATGCAAAGTCATCTGCAAATGTACATCTGGAACATGTGAATGCAAATTTTCTGGTTTATGAAGACTCTAGCTAGCTAGCTTCAAGTTGAACTTTGTTGTGTTATTTAATTTGTGTACATGTATGTATCTGTTTTCATTCAATTATGATCAATACTTCACATTTGACAAAAAAAAAATTACATAATGGTATCTAGCTATAGCTAATCATTTTTAAGCTAACCATCATTCTATCTTGAAAATTTTTGCTTGAAGGAAATGTTTGGGCAAATTCACTGCTAAAAGTCAAAAGTTGTTTCTATCACTGAGAGTGTAGTATGAATGTTGTTTGTTTGTTTTTGTTTTGTTTTTTGGAACTGATGGTGTAGCAAACCTTGGGTCAGCCTAACTGCATACTGCACACTGCATAGGGTTAAACTGAGAATTTTGGAGGACGTTTGGGGAAGAATCTTTGCCATCTCACCACCCTTTAGATAAACCGTGCTATTATAATCAAAAAATAATTTCAAACAAGAAAAAATTAACTGCTGTTGCAACTAAGCTTATAACTACTATTTAACCATATTTAAGTTTCCTAATGGTTCCCATAAAATGTTTTGCAAGATATTTTTTTACATACGAGGTATTTTGCCGAAATAAAAAAGTACGGTAAGCAATTTATTCGACTTGTATATATGTCTTACTTCAATACACGCTCTATTTAATCAGTGGTAAGTAAATGGGAGCCAAATGAATCATTACACACAGCAAATACTGTGGTGGAAAGCTGGAGAGCAACCTGTAGTAGCTGCCACCAAGTTGTACAGCTGATTATAATCACCAAGCTTTTCAAGGCTTCCCACAACCCAATACCCAGATTTCTTAAGTCTGGTTATGAATTATAGGATAAAGGTTCTTTTTCAACAAGCATCTATGTACAACTGAAAGGCACATGCTCACGATGGCCACTATATAGAAAACCAGTCTGAGCATGTGCAGTAAGACGATAGTACAGAGGTGATGTAATGCATAGTGAGGGATAAATAGAATGTTTAATTAGTGCATAGAAATAATATAATATTAAGCAAGTGCTAATAACCGAATATGTTCTGTGGCATGTGGTAAGTTATACCACATCTCCCCCTTCTTTGGAGATGAAAATAATTGTTCATAATGTAGCAGAGGAGGGTGGAGTCATGCAGTGGGTGGGGTCTGTTGGTCGTCATAATTCCAGGACTGTCTGGAAAGCGCATCTGCCAGAGGGTTGTCTTTTCCTTCAATGTGATGCAGATCAAAATCATAGTCCATCAGTTTGTGTTTCCAACGAATGAGTCTTGAGGAGGGAGCTTGACCATTAATGATGTCTACTAGTGGGGAGTGGTCTGTGAACACTTTAAAATATCTCCCTGACAAATAGAAGTGGAAATGTTGTACTGTGCAGAGAAGTGCCAAAGCCTCCAAATCGATAATAGGATAGTTCCGTTCTCGTGGTAGCAACTGTCTAGAATAGAAGCTACAGGGCATCCATTTGTCATCTCGGAAGACACACAGAGCACCACCAATACCTTGATAAGAAGCATCACAATACACACACCAAGCATCATTAGAATTTGGCACAACCAAAGATGCATGATCTGATACAGCAGAAATAATACAATTAAAAGCAGTAACATAGTCGTGATCACAATGTATTTTGTCTGGTTTGTTCTTTGTCAAATGATGATTAAGGGTGGTAGTATAATGAGAAAGTGAGGGAATGAAACGTGAATAAAATGTAATAAGTCCAAGAAACGATTTCAGTGAAGCTTTAGTTGTAGGGAGGATGTAGTTCTTGATGTGAGAAACTCTTGCTGACGGAATAGAGATTTTACCATGGCCAACATGAAAACCCAAGAAATCGAAAGATTCGAAGCACCAAGAGCACTTGCTCTGTTTGACAGTTAAGCCAGCATTGGACAATCTAGACAAGACTGAGGTGATGTGTGACAAGTGATCCGTAAAGGATGTAGAGAAAATAATTACATCATCAATGTAGGGAAGTGAGAATGATTCCAGGCCTCTGAGCACAGACTGCATTAGCTGTTGAAACGTGCTGGGTGCATTGGTCAATCCGAAGGGCATTACTTTGTAATGGAACTTCCCTTGGAGACACGTGAATGCAGTAAACTGCTTTGACTCTTCTTCCATGGGCACTTGGTGAAAGCCTTTCAACAAGTCCATTTTGGAAAGGTAAGTTGCACTCCCAAGTTGAGCTAAAATATCTTCAATGGATGGCATAGTGAATGGGTCTCTGACAGTAATGCTGTTCAATTTCCTGAAGTCTATAACAATTCTTATTCCACCATCTTTCTTTTTGACAGGGATGGGTGGACTAGACCACTTTGATGATGAAGGCTCTATGATACCCAATGACAACAAATTCTCAATCTCAGCTCTGAAAGCTTCCTGGTGAGCAATGGGAATTGAGTACGAAGGAGACCAGAGGGGTGTGCTAGATGTCACTGAGATGGAATGCTTAACTAGAGATGTGGACCCAGGTAATTCTGAAAAGACAGTTGGAAATGAATCTAAAACTTGCTGTAGCTGCTGTTGCTGCACAGGAGTTAAAATCACAGGTGTTGGAGTGTTGACAGGGGTGTGAAATTCATCAATGACATGATCATCTGGCACAATTAAACATCTAAGAACTGGTGTAACCTTCTTCAACTGGGAAATGTGCACTATTTTGGATTTGGTCTTCTTGTCCTTCTGAACTATGGAACAGTTCACAGGTGGCAAAAGTTGAGTGACTGTGTATGGACCAGTCCAAGATGCTTCCAGGCACTTGCTTATTCCAGGGGCTCTTTTATATACCGTGTCACCTACGTTGAATTTGGCTACTAATGCAGATTCTTTGGTGATTCTGTCAGTGGCAAGTTTTGATGACAATGCAGATTTGACATAGTGAGTTTGGCATGAAAGAATATTGTCCAGATCATGAATGAATTGTGGAAGGTTCACAGAAGTAGTGGATGATGTCCATAGGGATTTCAAGGTGGATAGTATGAAGGGTGAGGGTTTGAGAAAGAGGAGCTCATGGGGTGTAAATCCATGGCGTGATTGTGGAATGTTTCGGGCAAAGTACAGTATGAGGTCTAAAACAATTGGCCAGTCATGTTTGTGTGTGATGCATTTGGTGATCATGGATTTGAGGGTGGAATGAAACCGTTCAAGGCGACCATTGGATTGGGGGTGGTAAGGTGAAGTGCGAATAGAGGAAATGTTGAAGCGTTGCTTGAGGTGTGAAAGTGTGAGGGACATGAAGTTTGAACCTTGATCAGTTAGAATGAGTAATGGAGTGCCTAGTATGGAGATTATGGACAAAATAGCCTTAGAAGTCTCTTCTGATGTGTATGACTTAAG
>WLWD01003924.1_pt1 | contig 49376 bp, 27 predicted proteins | sample 6712731 | NCBI WGS metagenome assembly WLWD01 (sample SAMN12718690, study PRJNA576275) | sponge metagenome | isolation source: marine sponge | host: Mycale hentscheli | place: New Zealand: South Island, Marlborough, Capsize Point | collected 2014-11-01 | reverse complement strand
AGCTCCTTAGCGTCGAATTTATGCTTTCCCAATAGCCTAGAGCGTACTCTATCGTTCGATAATACTGTCCCCGAGGCAATCTTCAAACGTTCGTCTTCTTTCTCTCGCTTAGTGTCACCCTCCCACCAAGCAATCAATCCTCTGTGTCTCGCGTGCGCCCGTGACCGCATTACGTAAGGCGCAATTAAAATTTTTATTCGCGCGTAATCGGTTAAAACTAAAAAAACTTAAGGGAGCTCCATTTCTATTCGAGTTAGTGGCGGTTGTAAGTTAATACGCTATTTGTCACAGTTATAAGCACTACTCAACAGTATTTACCTGAAAATTCATTGTCCACTAGACGAACCAAAAGGTAAGTCTTGCGTAGGTATGTTCAGTTGTGTGAAAACTACTATTAAGAATATCGCAAATAAATTTTTATATAACGTGACTTGATTTTGTTGATTTTTTTCAATTCAAACAGTTGAGGAGAGCGGTTACTGTGGCATTGAAACACCCCTTTACCGCATATGCGTAATTAGTAGTTTGAGTGTTAGTTGTTATAATCAATAGTTTAACAATAGTGTAGTTTAAGGCTCGCTCTCCATTTGTGCTCAAGCACACCACTAGTACTAGTTAATAATTTACAATTCAAAAGTTCGCTATTCAAGTAACACGCTGGTGGTTAGGCAATGCATTATTTGTTTGCTACAGTTCAGCGATGTCTATCGTGCAGTTCTCAATAATTTTTTTCTGAGGCCCCAACTATTCATACGCTCAAGATTAAACAGTTGCTTCCTAGGTTAACTTGAAAAAATTACTTTTCTCTGAAGACTTAAGGGGTGGTCAAATATACATATAATTTTAAAAAGTATCGAAACATTCACTGTGTCTGCGGGTATGATCAGACAGTCTCCTATACGTTGTCACAATAAGCCATTGATAACATTCAAATAATGTCCTCACTAATTAACATTAGTCTTGGTTCATTGATTCACACTGAATGCTGAGTATTTATGTCTATGTATGTGTGATAATAATCAGTCTTACCTCTGGGCTAGAAACTATGAACAAGTAAGAACTAAGAGCGATATACGCTACAGTTGTAAAACTACAACAGTAAATATTATGGTGTATACCTGTAATAATCCTTCAAAAGTTCATAAGAATGATGAAAGATTCCTCTTCATTTGAAATTATATAATTATTATGATTGGATATGTTTTTTGTCAATTTTATGTGTGTTTTCCCTTGGACTAACTCAACTGTGATATACTTCAAAATTTCAGCGTCAATTTAACATTAAAATATTATAATTCTTAACGCCAGATGTAAATAGACAAAATAATTTCACAGTAATGCTAGGACAATTATTAATTATTTGGGCTTTCTGCTTCACTAATGTGTACCGTTGTACAAAAGACTGGCGTGAAATATTAGTTTTTGACTCAGAAGTAGTACCAAACTTAGTAAGAATATTTGAAAGGGACTCCAGTGATCGCTTACTGTGGAAGTTCGTCTCCAGTTAAATGGACTTATAAAAGAGTTGGCAGTTCTGATAATGTATATTTGACAGAGGATAAGTTCAACCGGGGAATCTCGTTTACATACAAACTTCAGAATACTAGCATTGTATTAACTAATTTAACTCTTCCAACACTGGAACGTTGGTCTGTCGTGGGTCATACTACAATGAGACTTCACAAGCAGTTCGTTTCTCCAGTATAATTACAGTATATGTAGACAAATTTAGTCGAACACACCCATATTATAGTGTGACACCCAGTTTTATACAAGTTTCAGATGGCGTCACTTTAACTCTTAAGTGCAAGGGTGACAAACCGGTTGAATTTTTTAGTGTCAGTCTAGCATATCAGGAAAAATCTGTTCGCAACGATTCAATCATTCTAAAGAACTTAAAAAAAGAGCACAGCGGGTTGTACTACTGTAGAGCGATTATTTCGGGCGAAGATAGTGATGGTCATTTCTCACAAATAATTCACACTGTTGGTAGAGTTGTAGTAGACGGTTACACACGCCGCTCCAGTAGGCGTCAAGTCGCCACATTTGCGTGGACCTCCCGCTTCAATTACCTGATTTGAATTGATTTACTATACATCTCACTATATTTTAATAATTAAGTTTAGTCTATAAAATAATTTTCAACTAAGAATAGATTCAGCTATTTACTGAAATAGCTAGCTTGCTACTCTTACTCCCATATCGGGAGCAGCTATTATCAAATGCAAGGCTTAGTTCTTGGGACACCAAAAAGTTCCATAACGTACCAAAGCAAGAATTTAAATTGTAGAACTTACCAGGCGCTAGCATAGATAATCCGTCACCCACTTCCATGCTGTGTCCACAACCCTTCTATTTTTTGTCATGAATGTTGTTGGGCGAGCCCGACCTCTGCTGAAGGGAGACCTCTCCCTTCAGCAGAGGTCGGCTCCGCCCAACTATCATGAATGCACTTTAACCCACAGTCTAACAAAAAGGCCATCTCTCTTGGAGTGAAGGGATTTATACAAGTGAGGGCTGAAGGGTAGGATAGGGTAGATCACATACCGACCTGACAGAAGGGTGCAACTGACTTGTACCATGGCTCTAGGCTATAGGAAATGCATAAAAACTAAATATTTATTGGATAATTCACTTATTCACCTCCTAGGAGGTGGGTATGAAACATATTCACCTCAATTCAATCTGATAAGATGGTTTGAATGTACCATGGTAAAAAATTATATATTACAAACAATTTTATTGATGCACATTGTTTCCCCTCACACCCCCTCCCTCTCCTTCTCCCAGGCGAATAATCTTTATGAATTTCTGAGTGACATTCAGAAGGTTTCATCCGACACCAATAAACATCCTTGCTTTGATTTCTTACGATTTGATTCTGCTCTAAACTTATTCCTGCAACATTGCAATGTGCTTTGTTTAATATTCTGTTTATGAGAAAAGAGGAAAGTTGCTAGTATTGGGCAAGCCAAATTTCAAGCAGCTAGATCTTGTGCTGTCCTTGCTCTACTGCAAATTGGTATTACTTACAGACACATCATTTGTATTGCTCAAAGTGTTTTGATATAATAGATACTCATTGTGTAATGGCTTTGTTCCTCACACAGAGAAGTACAACCATTTGACTGAAATGATTAAGATTAGTGGCTTCAAAAGTGCTAGGAGAAGATAACAATATTAAAGAACAGCATCGCTATTGAGCTGGCGATATTGACAATATAATATTTATCTGCACTGCATACCAATGCAGACTACAACAGTATTATAGCTCAGACACTAAGGGTAGAGATACAAAAGTACAATATCAACTGATGAATTGTGTTTTGTAACTACTCTTTGTTCATGCCTTCCAAGGTTATGACACAACCTCAAGAGTTTTTGATATTGAGTTGGTGAGAAGGCAATATTCCAAATTCTTGTCAAAAAAAATCCAATATTATCACCATATTCAAAGGAGTTTATAACACAATATCATTCAGAAGCTACCATTGATAGCCTTGGGTGGAAAAGCAATGATCATTCTGTTTTGTTGAATGTAGCTAAATCTCCTCATTAGTATCATTCCGGTGTAAAAGTTCTAGTTTATCAAGTTATGTTAAAGCTCAGTTTAAATAAAAGCTTCTTTAGTCGCAATCAACTATTTGTTTGTTCAAATTGAATAAAAATAATAAAACATTATGCCAGTTATATTAACATTCTGCTAAAGTGCACAATATTATAATTAAAAAATGGATCCATAGAATGCAAAGACCCTAAATGCTCTCTCACATAAGCCTGAATAACTGAATATATTGCAAGAACATTTAGCAAATATACATTATTTCTATTTCAAATGCAAGACTAGAATATTAATAATTTCCCATGCATACTTTGGTGGAATAGACTGGAGACGAGAAGAAGTAGTTTGCTACCACCCCAGAGTTAGGTTAATCACAGTTCTTCAATACTCAGGGATATGTAAACCATTATTATGGCAGAGGAACTGGGAGGCTAACGGGCCCTCAGGCTAATGAGCTGTTGTAGTAGCAACAATGTAGCAAAATTGAAATTGATTTATCGGGGTAGCTACCTAGTCACGAGAAATATTTTCAATTTCTACTTCTTTTGTCACAATTGTCTAGATACTAACTACCATTATTATTATGTGCTTTTATTTTAAAAAAATGACTATGCAAGTTATGTTAGCAAAAAATGTTGTAGCTACTACCTCTACATTAATAAATATAACAAGTCTGGTATTTTTTCATAATACATTAAAACTTTCACGAATAAAAAAGACGACTTAAATAATATATATATATATTATAAGAAGTCAAGGTTATGATGAATTATTGTAGTTACAAAATAAGTTTTAGTGCTCTACTGGAAACACAACTATACACTTTTTACAATAATATTGTGCAAATATGTCAAACCATTGAATCTCAGCTATACTATTTTTCATTTAAATACCACAAGCTGAGAATAAAAAAGTGCTATGAGTTACATTGAGCATTTACCCCAACCAGTGAAACCACAGTTGTCATACATATCACATATAATCATGTCATGATGAAAATCATGTTTTTATGTAACATGATTCACATGTCCAAGTATCCCAAACAGCTAATACTACCAACAAAATCTAATAATATTTGTAATCACAATCACTTCACTTTACTTCTGTAAAAATACACATTAAGTAATTTTGTACTTTGAATATGTTAATTTTAAGTTTGTGTCATGTTTGCAGTAATCCTATTGTTTCTGCTGGTACACACAACTTTAGATCATATCAGGACAAGAATTATACTCATAATTATTGTACCAAATATTGTACCAATATTGCGACTGCAAAGTTCACCTTTCAGCTTTACTTTGCTAATTATAATTGAGATTTCTGATTTCTTATTTATAGTATAGGCTTTCCTAAACTCATTTTTGAAGTCCATTTCATTTATGCAATAAGTTACTTTGTTTTGAAGGTCTTGTTTGATGGCATATTAATATTATGCAAGTCAATAATCAAATTCTATTGTGATGAATTCTTCAGAGTAATTGACATAGTTTCTAGCATATGGTTCCAAGTTGAATAAATTCATCATAACTACATAAGCAGTTGTGTAGTAATTTTTTTACATCTTGTTAAACAGAGTTAGTTACACATACTAACAAGGTAACACAGCTAAAAATGAAGTATGACTTACATACCAAAATTGGTATGATACTGCATGTCACCATTTGCATCCCAAAACTTGGTGTGATACCCATACTTTTTTGCCATAGTATGTTTTACATACCAATTAGTATAAAATCCATACCAAAAAAAAAGAATGATTTACATACTATTTTAGTATAATTTTCATACAAATTTCATAATTGAATATAATTTTACAAAAAAAAATCATATGTTATTTATGCTTACAATAAAATGTTGTATATAACTTGCTTCTTTTATATACTTTGTCTAAAAATAAATGCTCTAAAAAAAATAAAAATTGGTACATCCACCTGGATATTCCAAATTGAAAACATAAAAGATAGATAACAATGTAAAAGGAATGTTGTGTTTGTTTATCTTGTACACAGTTTTTCGTTCAGCCACTATGTATATATTGGTGATGGTTTGGTTTTGTAGTTCCACTGCTACCAGAGGCTGTGCGTGTGGACTCTATCTTGCTATATCTGCTGGATCCTACAGTAACAATAATATAAGACAACGTCAATAACTGTGTATGAATGCAGATCGTTATTACACTGTATTAACATTCTTTATTGTTGCTCACCTCAATGACAATGACAATGACAATGTTCTTATAAGTGGACTTGCTCCTGGTGTCTGGTAGCATTGCATTCATCAATATCATTGCCTGAACAGTTTGACAACCTGAATTGTAATAGAAGAAGCAATCAAACATTTCAATATACTAATTTCTGTTCGCCATTTCCTATTACTGATGTCTTAACAAATATAATGTTATGATTTGCAAACCATATAGTTTCTATTTAATATATGCAAAATGTTGTCTTCAAAAATTGGAAGCAATAATATAGGAGAAATAAATTTAGTAAATTATTTGCCGGACAGAAATACATCGATATGATTTTAGTAATTGTACTTTTAGTGGGATATTATTTATAGCTTAAAGCAGATATTAAATAACTTGTCCAGTAACTTGTTAAAGTAATTAAAATATAAATAAATAAGAAGAGGGTAAACACTGAGTAGCAGCTGCATTTCCTCTCTTCAACAGCTGGATTTTCTCATAAATGTACAAGCTCTCAAGGAATGTAGATGGTTGCCTGGTTACCTGGTGTTGTGTCTTCTTTCAGCATTTCAAGCACCACTTGTATCTCAGGAGAAATTGATTCTTTCTGAAATAGTTGTGTTATTTCGGCATAAGTTTCTCCCACTTTCCTTGGGAACTTTTGTCTGGAAATATTTTATTCATCTCAGCCAAACCTAAACCTAACATACAAAAGAATACCTACTCACTACTCACTCTATTAGCATTGTACATAATTTAAAGTTGAAATATGTCTTAGCAATAAATGAAACTATTTTGATTATCTCATCAATGACTTGCTTCTGTAAAACACCATTTAATGAAAATTCACTATTCAATATGTCCTGTCTTCGAAAGGGGAAAGTACGCTCCATTAATATTTTAATTGTTCTGGTATTTGGATTTTTTTTTTTGACTCGGATAGCATTAGCTTGTAATTTCTTGCATTAGAGTGTTCATCTTCATTATCCGGTATAGTTGGGGTTGTTGCTGCTGGAAAAGCACGGTATTCTTTCCTTTTCTTTTGTGCAGTAAGACTTCCATTTTCTAACATTCTCTTGTTGCTTGGTCTGCCAGCGCTTCTTAAATATTTCATTTTGTCTTTGAGTGCTTCAACCAAGTAACCCTGTGCAACAGTAATTGTTACGTAAATAAATATAGCTACTAATATTAAGTTAGGTCAAAATATCTAACAATTATATGTGTATCCCTTTAGCTATTAATAACAACTGTGTTCAAATTATTATTGTCAGAATCTTACATATCCAGTTCCTGTAGATGACTTTAGGAAAGGATACTTGTTAATTATTTGTTGTCCAATATGGGTATATTCGTCTTTGGTTGGATAGCTTTTAAAATAAAACACTGCTGCAGCGACGTTGCCAATGAACTTCGTCTTAGTGCTTCCAGTCATAACACCCTCTTGTAGGCCTAACATTACTGCTGCTGGATAATTTTGTGGCAAACGAAATCGTATTGGCAGAGGTGGTTCAGGACCTTTCTTGGTTATGATTGTCCTTGGGGTCCTTTTGAATATACCAACCTAATGTATATACAATACATGAGAAACCATTAGCTCCAAAAAGACATATTATTATGTATTAATTAAAAAAATTGAATAGCAACAATAATTAAAGAGATATTTTAATAATCTTAATTATTTTTAAACCTTGAAAAGCTATGAAAATATTATAATGTAGCAAATTATAGTAGGCTAAACATGATTGGTGGATAAAAATTGGGGAGTATGGAAGGAGGGGGAATTGTATCAAATGAAATATCAATACCAACCAACATTAGACACACTTTTCCTTTTATTAGCCGAAGACAAACAGATGAGAGGGGCTGTAGTAGTATCCCTAATACACACTTGTTTATACTACAGTGTCTTAAAGATTTACCTTGACTGAAGGACTTATAGTATCCTCGCCTGCTTCAATATTATCAGGATCCATACTTGCTGACGGTAACTATGCAATAACAATGTGTTTTTATGTTAAATTTTTATTTACAATCCACTACTTATACCTCAGGTGACAATTCATTACACCATTCCTCATCTAACGCACCTGAACTGGCCAAATCCTAAATTGAAATGAGAGATTTATTCAAGTTATTACACGCTAGCAATGAAACATTCAAATGTACCTCTTCTTCACTAGCCCAAGAACAAACCAAAAATTTAATAAGACTCTGTATATAAATCTATAAGTTATTTTCAAGGTAAAATAGTGATGAGTGAATTTGATTAAAATCAATGTAGACTACACAACAAAATTTTGTTTCAATTTGTGTTGATACTTGTATGTGTGAAGACATAAATATTGTGCAAAGCTTTGGAAGTGATAAGGATCATCTTGGGTATGACAGAGGAACCAGACCATGCATGTTTGAATGGCTTGTGGCTAACCTCACCACTTAACCTATAGACTTAGTGATAAGAAAAACCACACTTGCCTCAGGAGGGTTGAAGGGACCTCACTACTTATAACAACTTCACCAGCTGTTGCTTAGATGGACACAAAACAACTTAGCTAATGATTTTATAAATTCAACCCTAAAAGATATAACAGAACCTCTAAAGAGCTTACATCCAGAGATTTAGAGGTTGAAAACAAATCTTCGTGTGGAACAGATGCAGGTTCTTTTACATTGTCTTCAATAACCTAAGAAGTTTTATGTCTTGGACTACACATATAAGTTTAAATTTTTTTCATAAGGCCTACCTGAACAGAAGAAGTTCTGCAATTAAACTCTCTTTTCACCAGCATGCAAGAACAACTATTGCCGGAATTCTAAAGCATATTAGAGAAGTCCATCCATTTTTTCGTGATGCTATAACCTGTGGACTGGATGGTTGTGCTGCAACACCCTCTAGCTATGAAGCTCTCAAGGCACATGTCTACAGGTACCACAAAAATTTGTTGACTACAACACAATATTAAGCTGATAACGAAGATGAGTCAGTAATGTCAAGTGAAGATCAATCTCAGGAATTGGAAGAGACTGAAGAAATGCCAGACTTAAATTCTCCATCAGATTCCCTAAATGCAGCACGTTTTATTATGAGAGCTCGTGATGGAAAGGGTTTGACTCAAGCCATGACTAGTGAAGTAGTGGATGATGTTAAGGGTGCTGGGACATAGCAACGCGCGCGCACCCGCACGCACTACAAATAACCACAAAAATCCGCCTTGCTCGCAATAGTAAAAACGACCGCTAACTTAGCTAGCGCGGGTAATTCAAAGCTTCCCGCCCACCAATTGATAAAACTAACCGAGGCCCCGCCCCCGCTATAAGTTGTAAAGAGCGCAGCTGTTTGATATTGTATTTCTTGGCTTACTTTATCAGTATTGTTTCTCCCTAGAGCAGACACTGGCTCCCAGATTGTCTCCAAGCCTTGACAGGTAAATAATACCTCACTAATGACTCCATTATTTTAATTTTTTATTCTTGTGCAAAACTTCTTCCTGATATATCACTCATTTTTATTTTATTTTACAGTATTGTGATGACCAGTGATAATTTTTATGAATGTATATAATATAATGATACTTATTTTATATAAAAACATTTTGAAATAACCAGCTAAATATAGCTAGATGAATATTTTGTGATCTAGCTAGCTAAGTAAGGATGAATAAACAAATGAAGTGAATAGCTAAGTACAGAAAACTGTACACAAACTGAAACTGTAGAGTTTTCCAGCAGCAAAAATGGTTCACTAATCTATTACAGGTACATACACACACTGAATATGCATCTAGCTAGCTTGATAAAAGGCTTCCCTTACCTGATCATGCCGAGAAAAACACTATTAACAAGACTACAATAATCTCCTCACACTCGTTTCAGTAGGGCTTATCATCGAGAAGGAGAGGCGGCCAGAAAACTGGTTTGCTAACAGGTAGGCGCCCGAAAGTTAGAGAGCACCTGGAACTCACTTTCCCGCGGAATCAATTGAATCTGTTGTGGGTGTGGTTTGAATGCAATCAAGTCTCTGCCAAAAGATCGCGTGGACTAATTTTTAGTCCTGGAGTCTATTTTGTGTTTCTTCTCAGAAACTACGAGTAGAAAAGACTCCAAATTTCGTACACAGGCTGACTATGACCTTAGCTACAAAATGTTCGTTGCGATTTTTTTTGAAAGAAAAAAATTCGGGCGCGCTGCCGTGAGGATCAAATCAGCACAGTCAACTAGACAAAACAAAGCAGAATTGAGAAAAAGTACAACGAAGGTTTTGAAGACAATCAACAAATGTAGCAGTATACGAAGAATGGGCTCGTCAGCGACGGCACCCGCGGAGGAGTTGTGGATTATATACTTGAGGCTGAGGAGCTCGTAACTTGAACGAAACAAGCTCCCAAGGCCCGTTCTTTTTATTTAGTTAGTCCATTAGCAGTACTCTTTAGGATCCACCCTTAGTTGGAGCTCTACAAACACCAAGAAAAAAGTTAGTAATCCCTAGCAACCAAAATCCAATTATTGTTAATATTTGCGTGGGAGTTGTCCCAGCACCCTTAAAATTATAATGGAAAACTCCATATCAAGTATTAAATTGAAAGTAATGAATGAAGTGAAGAAATTGTCAGCTAATGACCACCAGGTAACAGAAATAGAGTCAATATTTAGTGATGAGAGCATTGTGAATTCCTTCCTCTGCTTGGAGACACAGTATAAGCAAGATCAATTTATTGCTAGCCATTTCAATTATGTGGTAAAAAAAACTGATAATTATTGAAGTTATTTTCAATTGTTTTAATATTTACATATAATGTAGGAACCTCAGGAGCAAATCTTACATGAATATACTGTTGGTACTAGCTGTGCTTTTAATGATGTTTGTTATTACACTTTTATTGTATTAATTCTCTAGCTACACAAACTTGGTGTCTGGCAAGATTTCTATCCCTACTAATTGGTGATCTCATTCCTGAAGGGGATGAAAGGTGGAATAACTTCCTATTATTGTTGCAAATCATGGAGTATCTTTTTGCTCCAAGAATCACTCATGACCAAGTGGCATACTTGGAACTTTTAATCGAAACTTTTCTAGAAGAATTTGTTTGCCTTTACCCTGATAGACCATTAAATGCAACAAGACTGGCCATTATGCTAATAGGTGCCCAAGTAGAGCCAACCACACCGAGAGATCTACAAACCCCACTCCAACCAATGAGTCATCCCCTGCTAACAATGACAGTGCTACATCTCAAGTTAGACCTAACGCCGATTCTGATTCTCGTTCTTATACGGTTGTCAATTCTGATACTGGTAAAGACATTGAGCTACCTAAAGGCTTTAATATTATTAATGCTGAGCCTGACAACGTTGAGTTTTTAGTTCCAGGTATTGTGAATGGTGTTCAGACCAATGTGTTAGTTGACTCAGGAGCCTCAACCTCTCTTATCTCACCTGATTTTATTTATGATTCTGATGTGCCAGTAACCTCTAAATCGGTGCATGGTATTGATCAGATAGATGCTACAATAACAGCTTATTGCTTGCCACTGGAAATAGCAGGCATTTCTGGTCATTGTGTATTTGGTGTGCATCCAAGCTTGCCACCATCTACTGTTCTGTTGGGTACCGATATTGGTCGCCCTAAGTTTTTTGAGTTAATAGATTTTGTTAAGAATGATCCTTCATCGGTGTTCGCTGTAACTAGAGCTCAAGCTAAACAAGATGCGGTGGTAGATCGGATAGAGTCTGTGAAACACCTCACTGAAGGTGCTACCCCTATTCCCCTTGATAATATTGCCATGACAGCTCCTATCATTGATGATGACATTGACATTGACCTATCCAAACTATTTGAAGTGAACAACACTAGTTCTGAGCATAGCGAAGATTGTATTAGTGAAGATCATCCTGACATTGACCTTAGCATGGTCGACAACACTGATAAGTCAGATAATAATTCAGTAGTCAATAAAGTGTTGCTTTCTATTCCCAATTTTGATTTTGATGGTATATCAAAGTCTGATTTTGTCACACTCCTGAAGGAAGACGAGTCTCTTTCCCAAGTTTGGGAGTGGGCTTGCAGTGGTCTTAAGAAGTGTTTTATAGTCGAAGGTGTTCTCATGTGCCTCACGTCCACCCTAGGTCGTATATCTAATGCCCTAGTGGTCCCCAAGTCATTAAGAAAACGTGTTTTAGTTCTTGCCCATGAAGGGTCTGGACATTTTGGGATAGGTACAACTAGGTCACTTATTAACACCCATTTTACTTGGCCTGGATTGAATGATGACGTCAAGGCCCATGTGCAGAGCTGTCAAAAGTGTTTGTTATTTAATCGAGATAGTGTTCGAAAGGCTCCTTTGTGCGAACATGAAGTACTAGTTGAGCGTTTTGAGAAGCTCGCTGTGGATGTAGTAGGTCCACTTCCTAAATCAAATCGTGGTTTTCGGTTTCTCCTTACCGCCATGGATCTATCTACTGGGTTTCCTTTTGCTTTACCAATGAAAGGGTACACAGCTGAGGAGACAGCCCAGAATTTGCTAGCGATAATGTCAATTCTTGGTCCACCCAAAGCAATTTTGTCAGATCAGGGTGCTAATTTCATGTCAACTGTGTTGTCCCATTTATATGACAAGCTCGCTATCCAAAAGATTAAGACAACTCCATACCACCCAGAATCAAATGGGAAATTAGAGAGATTCCATTCTTCTTTGAAGGCTGCCCTTCGTAAAGCTATTTCATCCCAAAAAGACTGGCCAGTAGTATTGGATTTGGTTCTGTATTTTCTTAGGAGTCTCCCTCATTCTCGGCATGGCCATACCCCCTATGAGTTAACTTTTGTTAAGCCTACACCTCACATTCTCTCTTGTTTGAAGTCATTCTGGTCCGTTGACCCGGACAAGTCTGTGAATGTCCCACGTTTTATTTCACAGTTAGATGATCAGTTGGCCCTTACAATGCAAACCCTCAAATCACGTTTAAAAGATGAGGTAGTGAGAAAACGTGCAGAAAAAGAGAAATGTGCATTGAGACAGTTTTCTGTGGGTGAAGATGTAATGAAGCGTAATCCCGGCCTGAACGGTTGTCTTGAGGCCTCGTGGGAAGGTCCATTCACCATAGTTGAGAAGGTGTCACCTGTCACCTATCGTATTGTTCCAAAAGGAAAGAAGTCCAAACCCAAGTCAGTCCACATTAACTTGTTAAAAGTTGTTCAGCCATCATTGCCAGTTTGTGCAGTAGTACTTGTGACAGAGGAACCTCACGACTGTATCCTTCCTAATACCAGAAAACCTGTTCCTATATCTCTCAGTTACAAAGAGCAATCTGAATTAGATCGAGTTATAAAATCCTTTCCTGATGTGTTCTCAGATGTTCCCAGTCTGACTTCCTTGTTGTCACACTCCGTTGGTGTTATGTCTAGTATGCCAATTTGGTCACCATCATTCCCCATTCCTGCTCAAGTTGATTCTGAGTTTAGGAAAGAATTAGATTCTTTGATTGCTCTTGACATAATAGAGCCCTCTACCTCCAAGTGGTCTTGCCCTCCTATTCCAGTTAGGAAGAAAGACGGTGGCATTAGAATTGTTGTAGATTATCGCAAAATCAATGACATCACCATTCCCGAGCCTTTTGATATGCCCACTGTGGATTCTATAGTTTCTAGGCTGGGTTCTGCAAAGTTCTTGTCTAAATTAGACTTGCTAAAGGGTTTTCACCAGGTACCATTAGATGACAATTCGAAGAAATACACTGCCTTTTCTTGTAAGTATGGAAAGTTCCAATACAAAAGAATGCCATTTGGGTTGCGGAATGCACCCGCCACCTTCCAGCTTCTCATGCAGAGAGTACTACGTGGTTTAGAAGAATTCGCACTTCCTTATATCGACGATATCATTATTTTTTCTGTTTCATTTCCTAACCACCTTGGTCACATTACCACTGTTTTGAGTCGTTTGCAACAGCATGGGTTGACCATCAAACGAAGTAAGTGTGCATGGTGTTTTCAATCCTTTGAGTTCCTTGGATTTGTTGTGGGGGAAGGAAAGCTGAGAATACCACAAGCTCGTGTTGAATCACTTCGTGCTTACGTCAAGCCAAAGACAATTTCTCAGCTTCGATCATTTTTAGGTCTTGTCAACTTCTACTCACGCTTCATCCCTAGCTTTGCTAATTATACCTCTATGTTGTCATCACATTTGACTAAAACGTCACCTAACATTATACAGTGGACAAACAACATGACAGATTCATTTAATGCAATCATTTCATCTATTTGTCAACATTCAATGTTAATCATCCCAGTTATTAATGATGTGTTTTGTGTGTATACTGACTCTTCAAGTGCGGGGGTGGGTGGAGTTCTTTGTGTATGCAGGGAAAAAAAGTGGATGCCCTGTGCCTACTATTCCCGACAGCTCCAGTCCAGAGAGTCCAGATACTCTTCCACTGAAATGGAGGCCCTGGCAATGCTATCTGCAATAGAACATTTTGACCACTATCTCATTGGAACTCACTTTACGGTGTACACAGATCACCAGGCTCTACTCAGCCTCTTCAAGTCAACAACTCTCAACAATCGATTGTGGAGATGGAGACTCCGTCTATCCAATTTCTCATTCCAAATCGGCTATATTGCTGGGAAATCGAATGTAGTAGCCGATGCTCTCTCACGACAAGGATGGCCTCCAGCGGAAGATGCCGCTGACACGAATCTTCAAGAGGAGGGACATGTGGTGGAATCCACCACATTTTCCTGAAAGAAAGACATTGAACTTATTATCTTATTTTGTCATTTATTTCTAATTGTTGATCTAGCGCATGCACACACTCGTGCGTCATTTAGAATAGCCACGTAATGCACAATCCCGCCATTTCCCATTGAGAACAACTACTACGCATGCTCCAGAACGCACATATATTCTTTGTTTCACCATCTTTCTGCAGTTCTGTACTCGTGCTACTCTAGTCAACTCTGTGTATTTTATCAATTGAAAACTTGATAGCTTAGCGGGCAAGCGAAGGTCTAAAAGCCTAAGTCCCTGAGCATAGCAGAGCGTACTTCCTCTGACCGGGGTTGAGTAGCCACCATAGAACTCTGGTGGCAGCGTACTTACTGAGTGTCTCGGTATCGGCCGTCCCACCACAGCAAGGATGAAAAAAGGGGGTCACACGTGCCATATAAATAAGCCAAAAATATTAAGATATCATATAAATGAACACCATGGTATCTTGATTGTGTAGCTCACTTTGCTCACTCACCAATAATGAATTACTTAATCTAAAAATATGGAATTCTTAATTGTCACATGATAGGGGTTTTAACACTATATGCAGATATAGTAGAATGTCGATTATCCGAATGCCAATTACTTATAACGTCAATTTCCAAATGAGAAAAAAGACTGCATGATCATTTAATGAGTATTTTTGGGTCAGGTTTAGTTTGTATGTTTTTTGCTGCAAAAGTAATTATTCTTAGATTATGTTTTCATAAGTGATACATGAAAGGGCTACAGAATTGCTAAACAGAAGTGTGTTCTTTCTATCAAGATGTGGTGTAATGGACACCAACATTAATTAACTGTTTACGTTTCCACCCATATATTGACTCTGATGTACTTCCCATGTCCTTCCTCAGTAATTATTTAATTATCTACTCTTCTATTTATCAATTATATCATTACTTACTTTGTTATGTAATTATTTCATTAACTAGTTTATTTATGTTTCTTTTTCTCATGCGCCCTTATTCATTTGTGATAGCTGGTTTTCTATGTATTAGCTGGCTAAGTATCATTCTGTGAGTTTTTGCTGTATCTCATATTAACCTATGACACTAACTGAACCAAGAATTAACTTCTCTCGGGCTCAGGGAAGCTTAACTCCTGTTGGCAGCGACCTGCCTAGTGATTAATCTCTATTCTGGGGAACTTATTCTAGCCTTCCTTAGCCAGAAGGTCAAGAAGCTCCTGAGAACGCTAGTCTCCCACACAAGACTAAGCTTTAAAATTACAAGCGGTTGAAGAAAAAAGGAGCTGTATAGTATAGCTACTGTATTTTCCAAGAACTTGAATGTGGTAAGTCCACTTATGAAATGAGATCAAGGGAAGCAAAGTTAAGTTAGAATGTAATGCATACTAAATCAATGATAGTTTTAGGTTCCTAATAAATATCACAGCAAGATTAATTCTCTTCATAGTTTTGTATTATATTTGATTATGTGACATTTTATTTTATTTTACGAGCACCCCAATCCGCAATTGGTATAGACTTGCACTGTATTTATTGCATGTCTTTACATAGGAAATTATCAAACTAATGTTTTATTAGCACATATTGAAATTAAGCTTTTTTTTAATCAGTTTAACTGTTCATGTCAGAATAGTAATAGCCAAACAACCATATTATGAAGAATTACTGATTGGCAGTGAACAGACAACCATGCAGTCATTTTCAGCCTAGTCAAACTCTTCGTGATGATTATTGATATCATGTGTTTAAGATCACCATGTAGTGTTCAACCCAATTATTCTTGTATGAGGACTTCGGTTAATGGGCAAAACATTGTATTAAGTTTTAATTGAACATTTGACTGATAAAAGAAAGGAAAACTGCTTTGATAATGAGTGTATATAATTGTTATGTTTAAGACTACAATTTATTTTAAAGAAATAATGTGTGAGTGGCCAAGAGCCATAGAACATGGAAAATATGAACTTACCAACTATAGACCACATGCTGTAGCAATCTACCACTGCAATAAAGGTTATATTCCAGTCATGAATGGCTTTGGTAGCATTATTATGTCGTGACGATGTGACTTGGGATCGGTATCCAGCTGAATGTAAGTTCTTTGCCTTTAATAGTTATCGACCTAAAGATGAAGTTAATAAGATTTTTGTTTAATGTGGTGCAAATAATTGATGCTACAATTCAAATTTAATAAGTTTAATAATTTAGTTCTATATTCTATATCCTGCTTTACATTAATCAGAAGAGCTAAAATCACTTTCATATTGATGTCCAGGCTTAATGTATGTAGCTACAAGAAAATTTACACAGATTTTCAAAGACATAATGTCATAATAATTAATAAGGTTTAGACATGGACCCAAGTATCCAGTGAATGGTGTAGGACTCATTGATAAAAGTTATACTATTTATGCTCTTAATTCATTAGTTACTTCTTAATATCAGCATCTTATGAGAATAATATCTGCAAAGAGTTTGCTTTTATAAAGGTCATAGAATCCTCAGTATAATTATTTCAATATTATAGTAGAAGGAAACATTACACAGTAACAATCACTTATTTTTGGAGTTTTAATGGGGAAAATATTATCATCTGATTTACCATTATAATTGACAACTCCTGCTGATTAAATATACTGTCCATTAAGACTGTAATAGACAAAAGTTAAATAAAATGTGTTTTTTATGTTTTTCTGATTGAGAAGTAAAATGTAGTGAGGTGTTCAATATTATAAAAACCATTTTGTTGTTATTTGCAGGTACCAGAGTAAGTCATTCACCCATTCTGTTCTATAGTAACTTTATCCTATGTTTTGAATTATTACTAATCTTTTGTTATATCAATTAGCATTTAATATACAATGTTCAGCACTCTCTAAAGGCTTACATATATGGGGTAATGGACTATTTTTACTTTTTTTTTGTGTGTAGCTGTACTATAATTATAGTTTTATACTAAGTGATGTATAAATTATTATTCCATGAATAAAAATCAGTAACAAATAATTTATATTTGACTGTCAAAGTATGAAATGCTAGATGGATACATGCGGCTTAAGAAGTTGTTTGATTTTAGCAAAGGGAAAATTGTACTCATGTTTTTATTAAGAATTTGCAATGAAATATAACATGCAGTGACACTTTAAATAAACAATTTTGTAAGATTTAACAAATCCTGTTTGCAGTGTGTGATGCTAATAAACTCATTTGCAATGAAGTTGTGATCTCATCTTTATAAAGAGTGTGTTCAACTTTAACCAAACCCTTACAACAATCATTCTGAGTTGAGATATTAAACTTGTCTGAATAGCTGGGTGAACCACAATGTCAGAGAGAAGTGAAAAATATGCAATGCTATAAACCACTGTTGGTATTCTGTGGTTACCGAGAATTCCACCAAATATGGCTAAGAAAAACACAGGTAACCACAATAATGTATTGGCCATTACGATGATTACAAATAACTTCATCATTTGTAACTGGCGATTTTTGTATACTTTTGTTGAGTTCCTCCCATTGCTATAAGATTCGTTTGAACCGATATTGTCCTCGGAACTCCTCATTATTTTAGCTTCTTTTTTGAGAATATATTTTCTGGCGATAATGATGATCCAAATGTACATAACAATTAAGACTAGAAAAGCAATAAGTCCTGTTCCAGTGGAAAAAACCGCATAGTAAAAGTTCGGAAGGAGGTGGCTATGACCGACAAACAGTGGAACACAGGTTGAAACAATATAAGAAAAGTTGACACTTCCGAAACCAAATAAAGGTGGCAAGGATATAAGTATGCTGCATATCCATCCAATGCAAATCATCACTATTGTTCTTTTGTTATTGATGACTAGGTGATATCTGATTGGTAGCTTGAGGTACAGGAATCTCTCTATAGACATAACAGACAGAGTTAGAATGGAGTTAAATGGCAGAATTACACTGGCTATGCCTAGTGTACACACTTTACACCTAATTCTGTCTGTTGAACCAAACATGAACTCCTGGTAGAATCCAGATACGATGATGAAGGGTAGTATGAACACACACACCATCATATTGGTGATGGATAAATTAACCATCAGAATCACAATAGGTGATGTCAATAACCTCTTCCACAATATCGTTATTAAGACAAATCCATTCCAAAAGATGCCAATGAAAAACAGCAGCAAACTAAAAGCTGCACTTGAGTATCCATTCCAGCCAGCTTGATCATCATCCGACACAGCTACAATCCATGCATCTTCTGTGAGATACTCATCACTTACATTTATTATACAGGAGAAGTTTCTGAGAGTCATTATCCTGGCCTGAAAGTTTTTCACCTAAATAGTCCTGGCTTAAGTTGACCTAATTAAGTATCACTCACTGTCTGCGTTACTATTATAAATATTGTGGATACTAGTGATAAACATGCAACTTCCTTTTGGTACAATGAGTTGACCGCATATAGTCTAAACTGTACCCATACAAATGCTGCATCCTTGGCAGCAAAGGAATAATGTTGGAATGTCTCATTGCGACTGTGGCGTTTCAATAATGCAGAACAACAACAACAATAATGACTGGTTCACACTTGGTAGGAGTCGATCATATACAGACAAACTTGGAAACAAACACTTTTTCCGTACCCTGTAGGGAGAGCTACACACATCTTTTTAATTCCATTTCATCTGCTCTGGCTTTATGCAGGAAACTGTAACTTCTAAACACGCCCTTCATCAGTTGATCTTCCGTAGCTAACAACGCGGATTAAACTGGGGCGTATTGAATATATATGGTTGAGGAATGCGTTTAATTAACGATTCTGCAATCTGATTGGAGCGCCACTAATTTGGTGCCGGCACAAGTCAATGATACTGTAGCTACCAGACCCTTTCCTTCCTCATCACCCACCAATAAAGGGAGGGAAAAGAGTCGGCGACGCCAGAATAACTATAGGGAGGGTTTTCTGGTCTGGTTCACTGCCTAGGTCACTGTAACCCAGATACCAATGAATTGCTGAAGCCAGTTAGTTGCATACTTTTTATAATTATGCGCTCCCGTAACTGTCTGACTTAGCTTTGTAATGGAGCCCAACTATTTCATAAATATAAGATATAAAACAATTATTATGTATAACGATTTCTACCATTTCTTGGGCTCGAGGTGCATGAGTCCACGTAGCTAATAATTATAGTTATGAATGGATGGTTTGCATAAGTCCTATTCCACGGCCTTTATCATTGTCCACTTCTAATTACATTTTAAATCACATAATGATCTATTACCTCCTGAGTAACATTGAACGTTACAGTCAGCTCTACAACGTACCCGCTAACGTGATTTTATTTGATTGTGGGGGACGAGTAAATAGATAATTAGACAAGTTGAGGGTGTGTGCTCAAGTTAAGCACATTGCAGACCGGTCAACTCAAGCTTTTGGTGTGAGCTTCAGTTGTTTATCTCAAGCTCTCAAACCATTACACCTATTTCCTACTCAAGTTATGCCAATTCTCAAGCTTTTCAAGCTTTATCTGATTACATGTATTATAATGGTTGCTATAATAGCAACCATTATAATACATGTAATCAGATAAAGCTTGAAAAGTACACTAATAAACTAATAAACACTGTGAAAAATGCACAATATAATAGGATATTTACAATTACTTATAACATAGTTATAATAATGTAATAAGAACACTCTTATAAAACTTCCTCATACTAATGTTATAAACTACATCTTATTTTTCTCCTGAATATAGTCATGATATAGGATGTGTCTTAACCTAGCTATGCATTGCTTGAAGATGCTTGTCTTACAAAATTGAGGAAACTATTACACTAAAGATTTACTGCTTAATTTACTTGTTTAGTAAATCATACTTGTTTTACTTGATAGGAAACCTTAAGTAAAACATTGTACCATGTTCTACTATAGTTTTACATGTCTGTTTGTTTTTTTACACCTTTATTTTACCCATGATTTACTGAAGGGTCCATTAGATAACTTCTTACATTATATATTAAGCAAAATTATAAAACTAGGAACGGTTAAGGATAACATAGCTGTGGATTAATTATAGTTTGCACACCACTGCACAGTTTTATAACTGGTGTAGTTTTTTTTTGTGTAATTGTGTATTGTGACTAGGGTCTCCTAACTTGATCACTCAGATGCCAGGTCCTTCCAGAGAAAACACAATTAGATAGTGACCCCTCCTTGGTTTATAGTGCCCCAGTTTTGAGGTTATAGTGTCCCTCCAATGCAATTGTTGAAAAGGTAACTATGTTAAAAATTCATCAGGCTATGTACTGTAGCCTAGACATAGGCGTCTCTGCGTATCTTGAACTACTGTCCCTCAGGCCCTAAGTACTTCGCTGCTCGGCGGGACGCTGGACCGTTCTGCGCTCGCAAAGATATTGCATTGTCTCGTGGAAAACCCTTTTCCAGTTAAGTATAGGTAAGTATCGCCAGGTTAAATAAGTTAAAAACGCTTTACCGTGGATGTAAAATTCTCTACTGGTAGTGGTCGTCAAAACTAGTGTTGCGCGCTGTCTACTGTGATTCGTAAACGGCTACTGTGTCTTGTGTCTTGGTGGACTGGGAGGAAGCTTTTGCTGTCTACCCTGGCTTATTCTTCTGGGTAAGTAGTTTTATGGCTAGCGGTCGGTGGGTTTCGAAGTATTTTTTCTGCCTGGGGCACCCTATCAGTGTTCTCCCGGTGAAGTTGTGTTTCCTGAACAATTTTTTCTAAGGTAGTTAGTTACTGTATGAATGAATGAATGTAGGGAGCAAACGTGCCCTGAATTATAATAGAGATATTTTGTGGTAGTTTTAGCTATATCTTTATAAAAAAAGTCTCCTCAGTTTGTTTGTTCCGTAGTACTTTTGAATTTTGAATTTCTTTGTGAGAAAGTGTGGGTGCATGTTGGAATGGTTTCTAGTTACTGAATTATTCTAAAGCATGCTCCACTAAAATTATCCTCCCTCATAGCCTTTCCCATGACTACCCTACATCCTTTGGTGTGCTCCTGGACAACGAGGGGGAGAAAATCATTGCATACAACTCAACATATGTTTCTACTTTGTTCTAGACACATTGTTTCATGCAGGTTATGGGAGCCCTGGAATTTCCACCCTAATTAACTTTTACCTCTTCTGAATTTATTTCAATATAAGATATGAAAAACATTGTAGCATTTCGTAGTAGTTTGTCCAAATTTTCATGATCATGACTTCACCATTTTCATGTGGCTGAACGTTTTTTGTGACTCTACAAATCTCTCTCTTCTCTCTCCCCCCAGTGAAAAATCCTGTATGAATTCCTATCATTTTAGTTCATGTAATTCTAATAAACTTCAGTGAAATCATTTTACTTATCCGCTTATTCTTCATTGAGCTGTTGTTGAAGGACTTTTTCAGATTGCCAATTGCTTAATTATGGTTTAAACAGTTTACTATGTGGTCATCCCTTTTTATTATGTATCTCTAAGGCAATGTCAGTAAATTTGTCAGTTTCTCTAAGCGCACAAGTGCTAATATCACAGCTTCAGAAGCACAGTGTCATATTAGTTTGTATAACCAGGTTTCATCAGTGTAAGGTGTATACACTTTCACATAGGCATGTCCATCAAAGCAGTGTGGGTTTCCAAAATGAGATTGGCTAAGTACACCATCCCCAGCGCAGAATCCTGTATGACACCCTGATAGCTTAGTTATCATATGCTTTTTCTGGAGTAAAAGTATGTTCTTTCCCCAATTTCTAAGGTCACTATGAAGCATTACTTTTTTTTATGTTGTGAGAATAGGGAACAGGAATTTCCTTATGGTGGCCAAATAATATTGGCTTCCAGTATCCAGGTGCACAGTGGTGAGAAGGAAAAGTGGCCATTTTTCACATGCACTTCATAGAATAATACTAGGACAGGTCATAGGAGCCATGACGACCACTAAGGCCATAAGCAACTTGGTATGATACAGTATAGTATTGACTACCATTACCAAATGCAAGTCTTATGGCCTCATAGAGGTAGTTGCAAGTCTTTGTATAAGTCACGATAATATCGGATATATATTATGGATTTGGTCGGTTAATTTTCTTTAACAGACAATGCTGGTTGTGGTTTGTTTGTTGTTTGTTTTGTTTGTTTTATTTTGTTTCTTGTGTTTGTTTAAAGCTTATCTGTACATAAATTATAGCTGGTACATAATGATTTTGTATGGTAGTGAAGGTGGTTTAGTTTCACTGACCATACACACCCTTCCTTCTGCTATAGCTCAAGTACACAAGCACACAATCATACACACCCACTCATATACACAGTCCTAGGGAGGAAAGGCATTTTACTTGTGATGTTAATAAAAATTGGCATATAAGGAGAAAGAGTAAAATTCATCTTTATAAAATCATCATGTACAATTTGTTTGTTCAAGCAATTTACACTGCCAACATTTTTTTAGTTAGCGTACGAGACCACTCATGGCAATTTTTGGTACTTAAAAAACAAGTTTTTCCAAGGAATTATTGTGCTGTATAAATCCTAACTCTATGTAAGACTTGCTTACTAATGAAATATGCAAAAAGGAACCTAAGTAGTTTAACACATAAAGCAGCAAATATTATATTTATTGTTTGTTCTTAGCTAGTCAGCACATGTAACACACAACACTCTCACATGCACTCATTCACTGGATATACCAACACAAGATTTACATTGTAGTCTCTTGGTGGCTTGACATGTTGGGCAATGGATTGTCAAGTATGAACAGTGATGACAAACAGCGTGTTAACCAAGGTAATGAGTGAACACAAGAATCGTGAGTGTCAAAGTCAAAATTTACATACATACACGTACATCCAAGCATATATAACTAGTGATGTGCTTGAGCACAAATGGCGAGCGAGCCTAAAGACTATACTATTGATTTTGACTTCTAACACTGAAGCTACTGAAAATAAGGTCCAGTTTTTTTAATTTAGCATACAGGGTAAAGGGATTTCAGTGCAACAACTCTCTGCAACTGCTTGGAAGGAAAACAACAACAGCAAAACAATACACGTTATTTAAAAGTTTTCTTTGTGATATTCTTTAGCTAAGTAGTGGTTGTAACACACAATGCTTTGACACAACTGGACATGCACCTACACAGACTTACTTTCGCAGTAGTCTACTGGACAATGTATTTTCAGGTAAATACTGTGCGCACGGCTTATAACCATGACAAAGAGCGTATTGACTTACCACCGCCACTAACTCGAATAGAAATGGAAGTCCCTTAAGTTTTCAAGTTTGACTGTACACGCAAAAGAATTCAAAACGGTAAACAATTCAAAATTCTAGGGTGATATGGGTACTGATCGATAAACCAGAGGATTGTGTTTAGTGCAATTTAGGACGGGGTAGACCACATAACTAACAAAAAAATGCGAGGGTCAAAGTACAAAATGACATACGTACGTCCATACATATATACAAAAAAAATAAACAAACATCCCCGATTTTTTCATTTTTACCCCTGTAAGTGTCTCGCTCGCTCGCCAATAATACAATAATATATCCCTGACTGTTTAGTGTGTTACCCCTGACAGTGTCTCGCTCGCTGCCAATTATTGCATATATAATTACCACGGTTGAGCTTTGTGTGTGTGTGTGTGTGTGTGTGTTTGCATGACTTTTAACTTCATTCTCATACTCTACCACTACTGTGCATTTTATCACGTGATGCCAGGAATGATTCTCTATAAGACTGTTGCTAGCTGTACTAACTTTAGGGATGATGTTTCATCCTTCATGGCTTGAAGCCGTAGTACTAGTGGCTGGACCCATCGGTTTTCTTCCTAACCACAGTTATATGGTATTGCTCTATCTTGTGTAATACCAGGGTTTACTTCAGGGACCGGAGGGGTGGGGGCTTGTACATCTCCTTAAATCTAGTTTGCCGCCCTTCCCCTTAGGGATTAAAGACGTCTTAAAATTAATTGTATTCAATATTTACAATAAAAAAATAGAACACATTGAGATATGAATTTTTTTTCTTCCAAATATCAATTAGTCATCATTAGATAACTGTTCTGGTGAATTTAAAGCAATGTACAATGACTAACCTAATTCTTTGTCTAATTTAATTAGCTTCATTTGTGAGAAACTTATTTCCACATGAGCAGTGTAAGGCAGACTGTGGCAAGTGTATTGGGGATGCATCACTGAGCAGTAATCATATCTTTTGGAGCTAAGGAAATGATAATGTGGTCTCATTGGACAAAATTGCTTTGCCTCCCTTCGCCCCCCTCCCTCCCCCCATCATCCATATATGTACATGCACACACATCCCAGATATTATTTTGACTTTCATGGAGATACATTTGCCCCAATTTTTCATAAAGTTTTGTGGTATTTATTATAAATATAATATAATTATGGAGGGTGTAAATTTAACAACTTCTACTGTACTAAACTAGCCTATTTTGCTACAAAATGTCTACATATATTAGAATTACAACCATGATAACACCAATCCGAGAATCTTGAATTATGTTAAGCTAATTTTACTTGAGACATACACTTTCAATGTAGGAATGTGAAGTGGCTGGCAGGTGTAATAGTGCTGTGACTACTCCACTGGTCTACACGAGTTAAGGACTCCTGGACTTCAATACAACTAGAGGTGAGGAACTCTAGAATGACTTCTTAACTGCACTAACAACTCAAGAAATAGGCCTTTTGAAATGATCTTTTATTGATTACTATATTTATTACTCATAATTGTAATTGGCTTAAGGATATTTCCATTTAATGCACACTTAGACAACTTGAAATATATAGGGAGCGACTTAGAGTCTGAACTTTTAGAACTCTTGTCACTTCATTTACTAACTGAATAATCCTTTGAAACATTTTGTAGGTGTGGCTGGACACACACATGCACACACACACACTGCACACACACACACACACTGCACACACACACACACTGCACACACACACACACTGCACACACACACACACACACACACACTGCACACACATTATATTTATTCAACTCTTCATTTGTAAAGTATTGAATACAAATGAAAGGTGAAGAGTTCCCGGATCATTTGGTCAATGACCTGATGACAGCCACGCACAATCACCTGGTCTCACACACGCACATACATAGTTACAGTGATGAAATGAAAGTGAAAGAAGAAAAGGAATGGTACACATGATAGTTAGTCATTAGTTACACAGGGGCTGGAGTCAAGTGTTTCTATAGTTCAGTGATTTCCAGAATGTAATATTCTTTAACCCTTTCACTGCCAAGTTTATGACTACCAGTTCGGTAACATGAAAATGTAATTTTTTTTTTTTTTTTCTGCACAGACATTCAGCAAGAGATAGATTTTAAAAGCAGGTACAGACAAAACTGTTTACTATAATGCAAATGATGATCACCGTGTGGACAGACAACTGAATGGTTAGCGTTCCAGCAGCCATATTTTTTTATAATGTAAAAAAACAACAACAACTAAATACCTGTGCTGTCATTTCGATTTTTTTTATTACAGGAAGTACTTGATGGAGCGTGCTCGGAATGACAGTTAACTATAGTATGTCCAAGTTGAGTTGGCCGCAAGAAAAACTTGAATAACTTTAGAACGGAAGCAGCTATCCATCCGGGGTTTGCACCATTGGAAATCTCGCGCCGAAGCGGTTAAAAATATTCCCTCAGTAAACTCCAAAACCGGAGGGAAAGTGCTATTCCAAAACTCAATACAAAAGTCTATGGGAATAAGAATAACCACAGCTTTCCCGCTTTACACGCGCCCGAATTTTAGTCACGCGCCTAATCCAATCAAACCACGTGAAAGTTTGTATACTGCGGACGTCAACAAAGTAGCTCTCTTTCACTTAGGACTGCGTGAAGATAGTTTCTTTCAATTTTCAATACGTTTCTGCTAACCTGAGTCTTTTTGCAGTGTTGCATACAGCCTGGTTGTACTTTATTGTACCACGGGGAGCTGAAAACACCTGAAATGGTAAGTTTAAGTTTTGTTTATAGCCTTTAGCTTTGTTTTTAGCCTTTAACTGTGTTTGTAGCCTTTAGCTTTGTTTGTAGCCTTTAGCTTTGTTTGTCGCCTTTAGCTGTGTTTGTAACCTTTAGCTTTGTTTGTAGCCTTTAGCTTTGTTTGTAGCCTTTAGCTTTGTTTGTAGCCTTTAGCTTTGTTTGTAGCCTTTAGCTGTGTTTGTAGCCTTTAGCTTTGTTTGTAGCCTTTAGTTTTATTTGTATTAATAGTTGAGAGGGAAACTTAGCTGAAATGGTATAAACATTTTACTGATGTGAAGCACTGATTATTTAATGGATAATAGAATGTTTATGATTTTGTTGGAGAGGTAAAGCCAAGCAGTACAATTTTCTTCTTTGTCCACTCCCATCATTTGTGTCTTGTATAGTTGCTATTCTGACATGGTTACCAGAAGTATTTCTACTGCCATCTACTACCATTCTGCTTTATTAACTAAGCATAATAATATTGTTCATACTATTAATATTAAATTTTTTTCAATCATTTCAACAACAAAGTTTTTAAACATTTAGAAAAAAAATTTCAGCCATGATTAATATTAAATGGTTCATGCAATGTTCAAGAGTGGGCAAGTATTTACTCACAAGCCATCTACCAGTATCAATAACCAGTTGGCTGTTTCATTACCCAATACTCAAACAAGTGCATGCATACAAAGGAGCAAAGGCATGAATGTTCATTCTGAGTCATCTGAGTCATCTGAAGAAGTGTCAGTCTCAGATTCCAATTCTGATTCCGAGTCCCCTTCCGTCGATATTATAAATTCTTCTACGAGCTCCTGTTGTAGTCCATCAACCTCCCAGTAGTGGTTCTCCACTTTTTGTTGGACGTGAGTGATTAGAGATTTCCAACGATTTGGTGTAACCACAGTGAATGCGGTATGAGTCAATCTTTCTATTTCAGATAAGGTGAACTTGATGTTATTTTTCTTGATGTAGTTCTTCATTTGAGCCCATGCCATTTCAATAGGATTAAGTTCACAATGGGCAACAGGTAGGCGGACAACTTCATGGCCAGCAGATTTGGCAAGATGATCGACAACATATTCCGGATTAATAGGTCGATGGCTTTTGACAATCTCCCAAATCTTCTTTTTTAAGCACTTCTCAGGAAAGGCTATTTTTTTCACTTGGAGCCATTCCACCATCTTCTTCTTTGTCCAACTCTTGACAGGATGTGGTTCGCTTCGGCGGCTATGATAAGAAGCATTATCCATAACAATGAGACTTTTGGGGGGAATGCTTGGGAGAAGCTGTTCACTCCACCAGTGCTCAAAGCGATTAGCGGTCATCTCATCGTGATAGTCACCTACATAGTATGCATACTGTAAAATACAATTTCGGAACACAGATTCAAATACCTGTACTCTTTCCGGATTTGAACACTAGAGCACAGTTTGGCACCCACCCAGTTTCTGATCCAGCATGAAGAATAATTAATCGAGAACCTAAGCACCATACACATGCGCACGCATGCACACACACAGACACAAAGCATCATTCATTTACACACACAAAAAGCACCATACATACACACATGCACACCAAAAACCTGGAATGCCTCTAAGATACTGCTAAATTTATTTTCTAACTTACCATTACCAGAAGGACGATGAACACCACCTATAGTACCACCAGTCACTGTGTCATTTTCCATCCATACCCTATCTTTACCATCATGTGCATTTGCCCAGGTTTCGTCCAGATAGATGACAGGACGTTTCTCTTCCCTGTTTTGTCTCATTCTTCTTAAATAAGAATGTCTTTGCTCAATTATACGAGGCTGCTCAAAATAATGTCTGAAAATTAAATCAAGAATGCATAATTACAACAATCTAAAAATTAAATCAAGAATGCATAATAATTAATATTAATAATCAACATTTAATTTTCATGTGTACACACATTGAGTAAAGGAAATAGGAATACTGAAAATTTTGTTACAGAACAAGGTATGGAAATGTATTCTCACAGAAAAATACAAGCACTCCTTTTACCATCAATTACCTTACCTCTTGTCATTAATTTTCTTGTATTTAAATCCCATATCATTCAACAAACTTGCAAGTGATGACCGCCCACCATGAAACAAATCAGCATCTTGAAGAACTTCATGAATGCTATACAGAGTGAAATTCTGTTTTTGTTCATACAATAGATGAATTTTACGACGAATGGCATCTCTATCAAAATCATCCACCAAGATTCTCTGCCTGGATTGATCATACCGCTTTTGGGGGGACTCGAAAGTTGTAGTGGGATTGGCAGCCTTGTCTGATATTATGCGGCGCACAGTGCGTATTGGTATGCCTGATATATAATAAATTTAACTCTATCATAAGAGTAGCCAAATTATACTCATGTAGCTTTTATCATAAATATTTAGCTATATATCTTTACTTACTGGTGGCTTCTGAGGTTCTCTTCAAGGCAGAATGAGAAGTAGCGTATCTTCTCTTAGTCTTGATGTCCATCTTCTCGAAATACCTGTAGACGCTTGCCACAAGCTCCTTCGTCTGGCTCGTAGTCGCTTCCCCCTAGGCATACCTGCAGTACAACAACTCAGAGAGAAACAACGGGAGAGAAAGACTACAAAAATTCTGCGTAAAAATAACAATCAACTCTATAAAATAGTCGTAAAGAGAACTCACAAACTGAAGTAGCAGAACCGAACGAGTCAGCAAAACTCTCCGCGCATTACAGCTGCTTTTTCACGCGGCACGTTCACTGTGCGCGTGCGTTAGCGCCCGTACGGTCATATGACCGGTGAAGGTATAAATTACATCCGGTTTTAGGTTAAGTGCATTCCTTTTTTACCGCGCTTTTGGCCGTGCCAACTCAACTTGGACATACTATAGGCAGGAAGGCCAGGAAAATCGCACTGTAACCTCCCTTGAATCCCAGACAAACAGTCACCCACTAATAAGCAAAGTATTACTTAATAAGCACTATAATTTCAGCAGCAAGAAAAAGTACAAACTGACAAAAATGAGATAGCAAGGCAACTGGTGGCTCTACCCTGACTCTTTTATAGAGAGGCCAGGGCAGGGGCCCTAAAATGACAAAGAGTCTTTGTGAGTGGAGAGAGTATGAGTGTGTGTGAGGCAGTAATAATTAGTATGAATTAGTGTTAATAAGGTACAAGTAGGAGTAATGCAAGGGGAAAGGTGAGGCATGAATAAGACAGGTTAATTAAGCAAAAGGGGAAAGAAAGTGCAGTTCCAAACGTTCACTCTTCCTGTCCAGGATGCGCCCGGACAGTACTATGTTAGAGCAACGTACAAAGCAATAAAAATCGAAACTTTATATGGATAATTGATCTTTTTTTCTTTTTCTTTTTAATACAGAGAACCGCCGATCAAATGCAGAACGCCATGTGGCCTCTATGGCGGTGAAAGAGTTAAGAAGACCAGAAACCTGCAGTGACTGCAGATCAGTGTACTTACTAGTCTTACCTTCTACCACACACAGACGCACACACACACATTGCGCTCATACACACACACATACACACACTAATATTTGTACCCATTTGTGTCTAATGGATTATACTTTATCACCTGAGATTTGATTTTAGGATAGTTGGGTGCAAGGAAGAAGTTGAGTGTTTTAGAGGATTATGTATATGTGTGTGTGTTTGTTCATGTGATAAACAAACTATCATTTCCCAATCTGTCTTGTGTTATGACGACCAGTGCAGGGCCAGAGCGACCTAAGCGGTCATGGCCGTATAGGTATTTAGTACACTCGGTGTGGCACCAGTGGTATTAATTATGGCGAACTTCTACCTTTTGTACAAGAATGCTTGATCGCAACTCTGATCATAATGAAGCCACTTGTACCAAGTGCTCCCAAAGGAGACGCTACAAAATCTTTGTCTAAATATTAACAAGGAAATTTAATGTTAATTATCCAAACACTTCAGTTAACCCGAACACCATAAATCTAATAATAGCATGTACAGACAAGAAGAATTGCTTGACCATATTAGTGCTTTTATAATACATTTTAAGTTATCAGAACACCTCTCAGTCGCAACTTATTCAGATAACTGACATTCTACTGTATACCATTTCATATGTCCTCCTGTATACATACACGCATCAACACTTCACGCATAGTTACTTGATTGCAGCATTCGTGTCGTTTACCAGCCGTATATTTGTCGGTTTTGTCGTTGTTTTTGTTGTTATCAGTTCACACACTTCACTACTTTGAAGTTTTGCTCAGTCCAGGTCTGTGCCATTGACATTAACCTGAGATACCAGAACTGCCGTGTGTGCATGCTGAATGTTTGACATCGTGGTTCCTATGTGATTGTGTAGATGAGCATTAATAAAAACATATATGCAATAAAGCATTCCTTAAGGCAGTACTACTTAGGTGAGATGTATTTTTAACTGTTCTAGTGCGAGAGCTATATCTGAGTTCAATCAAATGATGTCTAAATTTATTATCCAGCTATTATTTATATGTACCATACTGTTGTGTGTGTGTGTGTGTGTGTGCGTGTGTACATGTGTGTGTGTGGTATATGTTTTGCAGAGTACTAAAGTCTTTATGTTGTACTTCATGTGATAGACTTAAATTGGTTTACTAATGGTATGTTTAATTTATTTTTCTTTTGTGTGTGTACAAATATTTTTGTGGATGTATTCCCTCTCTTTTATGGCTTTTTTTTTTAAACCATACAGAATTTAGAAGAAAAAATGTTTGGCTGTCACCAGGAATTGAACCCAGGACTGCTTGCTTAACACGCAAGCACTCTGCGACTGAGCTGCGACAGCAAAGTGATAAATTTTGTTACAAGTGTGGGTCACTCCCCTACAAGAAGATGATGGCCCCTAGTGAATTGTCCTTTTCAAGATAACTGGAATGAAGCTGTGAACATTCTAGCCTGACTAGCTAGCACCTGTCATTCTATCATATCCCACTTCTTTGTGCATTTTCATTGAACCCACAAGTTTTTGTTTATTTGCTGTTGTTGTTGTTTTTGTTGTTGTTGTTTTGTTGTTTTTTGTTGTTGTTTTTCATTAATTTGAGTTATACTATATTGATAATTTTGATGCACTATAAAATGCTTGCTTATCGGATTTTACAATATCTGACTTTGAACGACAGCCAAAATGAATGTAACCACTGTTGAAATAGAAATCCTTCACACACCCTCCCACTCCTGTTGTATGTTTCACTGTATATTGAGTTGCTGCAACTAATCTACCACTAAAACCAGCAAATAGGGCATTGCAGCATAGATATTATAGATACAGAGTAATCAAAATAATGTAACTCATTCAATTTCAACTCTTTTACTCTTACTAGTAGTTCTATTAGTTGATCATGCACTGGTAATAATTGTCACTGTGGCGGATGTTTCAGACTTACAGCTAGTAACATAAAGCACCAACTTAAAGTTAAAATCTAGTGAGTAGAGACTTGAAATTTGCTTCATGACAACCAATTGGCTATAGAATATACGTGTGTTGAACAACCTCGACATTTTGAATGGAAATAAAACTGAGCTACAGTGAATGTTCTTTCTGCCCCATCCAATAGATACATTTATTGCTTACTACCCCCTTAAAGAAAGCAACCTCTGATTTATGATCTGCTGAAAGATTGCTCTTTCAATTTGGGAGTTCTACTCTTTTAGTCTAATAGTGATTGCTGGACAATCATTCAGTGATACCAATATTTCTCCTGCATACCTAATATCTGATTTTATTGGAATGAAATTTTGAAATATTTCTAGAGAAGAATAAAATATATAAAAAGTCCCTAAGAAGTATTTGAGAAGCAATTGTGCATAAATTTAAACAAAAATAGAAATAGAGTAACTAGCTAAAGCTTATTTTTTTCTTGATAGTAAAGGAATACTAAGGGTGCTCAAGCATTGGACTTTTGTCATAGATATAGGCCAATGGACATATGGGGTATGCTTGTATACTTTTCTCTATTTAGCTAAGCATTCTCGAATTTATTTCCCACAACACCCTTGCGCATACTTCAGCTACCTCACCTAGTTTCCAACCTGACGTTTTAACTAAATAAATTCATCACTGATCCATAAATATAAGTTAATTCCGAGATTATTCGTACATCCAGCCCCAGCAAGATCAGTGCGTACGTCCTTCCAGATTTGTTTGTTAAACTATTGTAATTAACTATAACAACAGTCCGCGCCCACCCGGTCTGCGTTAGAAGGAAGTTCGCGATTTTCTATTGTCAAGTCTCAGTAAGTAATACGCTGCTTGAGCTGGGTGGAGTGTCCCTGTAAGAAAGGTTAGAGATGTTTTGGTGACTTTACTTTACTCTGGAGCTGCATATGCGCGTGCAAGTTGAGACTTATGGCTAGCTATACGAAAATGTATTTACTGTTAGCTCTTGTGTATGTAGCTATAGCTAAGATTTGTTAGGTTTCTGTTGCTGGTTAACCTGACCTTTCTTAAGTGATGTAGCTGAAACTTGCTGGTTGCACCAACCATGGGTATTCGCTGTGTGATCTCATTTTTATTACATATGCACTTGTGCAGGGCTGTAACTAGAATTATAGCCATAGGTCATTGCTATACATTTTGGTGTAATTCATTGATCAAGTCATGGACAAGAAAAAATAGCCCTCTAGTTTTGTGAGACAGAAGGCATAGTAGTAGAAGAAACCTTGAATTAATTGTATGATTTAGTTACAGTTTTAGGTGTGCCATAAACTACTCTGACAGAGAGGCAGCTGGATTCACTGACATTTGGTTGCATCAATTCATGTAGAACCCTACCTCCAGAAGGAGTGCTTAAACTGTAGGGCTATTCTGGACAGAGACAGAATTAGTTCATTTATTTCTTTTTAGTTGCATAACTGCAGTAATGTCTATGAACTTATACTTTATTGAAATGGGTATAGCTGGCTACAGGTACATGTGCTCAGTCTCCATGACTGTGTTTTATTCATTTTACATGTGCTGAGTTTCCATGGGAGGCATGACAGTGACAGATAAGCCATACCAGTATAGTATGTGTGAGAGAGCATTCGTACACAAGCAAGGCATAGATAGACACAGATGTGTCACCACTCGTTGAAAACATTACAGTTCTGTGATTTAGTCTGTCACTTGTGGCAGAGAAGCATCATCTAATTGGTGGATTTCTTTCAAAGTTCAAGGTATGTGTGTGTATGTGTGTGTGTGTATACACATGTTTCTGATGTACGGTGAAATGTGCCAGAGATTTCAGTGAGGTCATATGCTCCCTATAGTGAATCTAGTCTAAGAAGGCTATGCTTTATTTGTATATGTACATTGATTTTATCTAATTTTATGGGGAGGGGGGAGGGGGGGGGGGGAGGGGGAGGGGATCCAGACTAACCTCACTGACTTTCCTTCATAATTTCCGTTATAATTATCTCAAGCATTCTTGCTGGAGTTAAAATTCTATGCTGGCGTTTAAGTGTCGCGACCTTTCTTCAAATCCCCTCCAGTCACACTTACACACACATATATACTTGTAACTCTTATTAAATCTCAGCGCACATGCGGGTTATAGTAGTGCATTTGTCTGCCTGTCTGTCTGTCTGTCTGTCTGTCTGTCTGTCTGTCTGTTTGTCTGTCAGCATTCCTTTTCATGAATGCTATATACTGTAGCACGTGTATAATGAATAAAACAGAAGTTAAACGGAGTTGAAAAAGTGAAGTTTCGCTCTAAAAATGTATACTGGTGAGTATTTCTGGCTAATTTAGATTCTTCTCTTATGAGAATGTACCATTTTCATGTGTGTGTGTGCGTGTGCCAAAGTATTTCTTGATTGAGCAGCAGTACTGTGGCATCATGCTGTACATCCTGTCAATGGCAATCAGTACTCTTCTTCCTTCAATATTTTTATAGCCTGCCATTTTTTGAAAAATCGTGTCGGGAAGTTGGTGACAAAGTTAAAAGTGATGGTAATTCGAGACCTCCTTCTCTTTTGGGGAGATAGAGAATGCTGGTGTTTGCTGACTTGGCTAAACCTGACCACTTCTTCAAAAACCTTGTGGCAGTAGCTTCCAGTTCTCGCTCAATCCAAGTACTTGAAAACTGAAAGATGGTCAGGGGCCAGTTGAGACGTGGACAGACACCTAACTAATATATCATCAACTTCTGCCTCCTGGTAACTCCTATCTTGTCCACAATGGTTAGAAGAGAGACTAACTTTTCCTTGATTCGTATTTTAGACTGCACTGAAGTATTCGGAATATGAATTGGTAGTCCAAGAAATTTGATGGTGTTGTTGCCAAGGAAGGGTATATTTTGACCAGACAAAGTTAACTGAGGGTTGATAGAATGCCCAGTTGATCCCTGAAACAATGTAGCACTGCACTTAGGAATTTTCGCCTTCATCCCTGACCACTTCAACCATTGTTCGGTCGTATTCAACAGTTGTTGGCACGCTGCTGGTGAGTTACCCACTAGGCAAGTGTCATCTGCATATTGTAAGATGTTGATAGAATACCTGGTGTTGCTGATCTTGTAGCCCAGTTCAGGTTTGTTCTTCACAGTATCCACCAACGTGTTGATATCTGTGTTGAAGATTACAACTGACAGTGGATCTCCCTGATAGACTCCAATCTTCAGTGGTATACATGGGGTACACCAGTCATCAGTCAATACCATAGCTGATAAACCCGAGTAGAGACTGTCTACAATAGAGCCGAATTTGGAAGGTGCATGATAGTGGCTGAGAGAAAATTGTATTAACCCTTTCACCGGTAGATTTTTAAAAAGAAAATATGTAAATAGATTTAAAAAATCATAACAAATTAAACATTGAAAAAAGTACCTAGCAACCATATATATTCATGTAGCATAATAGTTAGGGATTTTGAAAAACCACATATATGTTGCCTAGCAACAAACCACAACAATTTAATTAACGTTTCATAATATTTACTGAATTATTTTAATATAAAAGTGATAATATGTTGATTATACAATTATATTTGCATCTAGGATTGAATTATATATTTATAATAAAAAATCTAAAGTTTTACAAAAATGTTGCTTATAATAAAAAATCTGTAACAGTATGATACTTCAAAAAACAGTTACGTTAGGTTCAACACATAAATGGACCTTGCAACAGGAGCATTGAATACGAGATTCGTGTCGGTTTCCAGGACGAGATGTATTTCTTTTCTTTCAAATAGAAGAACATGCACGTCTACCTCGTTCATGTTTACCTCGTCCTCGTTCACGTCCACGTCCAAATGTCGGGTCTCCATGACAACTGATTTCATCTGAACTGCTTGCACGTCCACTTGAATTTGAAGATATTTCATCTTCACTTGTATTGTTTACAACATAAAAACACATTTGCAAACATAAAAATTATTTGAATTACTTATGTTTTTTGCCTGAACATTCTTCTTGATAAAATGTACTTCTAAATCACACATTAATCTCTAATATTGAGTTGCTGTGATAGCTATCATTAGCTAGTGTTGAATCAGTGTTTGTTGCTATCATTGCAGCTAATATGTAAACTGCATAACCTAGCTTACTATACTCTATTAGCTAAACCTAGAACTAACTATCATTGCATTGCTAAGCACAGCTATCTAAGACATTCCCAGTGTTTATGACTCACCTTCAGCATCTGAAGATTCAGACCCATTGCTAGTGCTATCATCAGAAGAATGCACAGCATCTTCTAAAGCTTCCACTTCCTAGAAGTAACTGTTGGCGATCCAATGAAAGCAAAAATATCTGTACTGCTCTCTTGCAAGTTCCCTTCATCGCTCTCCACTTTAGATAATCCAAACTCATCGTCGAACAACGAACTAATAACACCGTCCGCAATCAGCCGCGAAGCCATGACTGCTGATTAGGCTAATAAAATTTGACGGAATACTACGTAACGGTTTCCTTAGTTACTGTTCGGTTCATTTTTTATAATTCTTTTTGTGTCGATGGGTACCTCGACCGCCATATGGCGTTTATACCGGTGAAAGGGTTAATGAATGGTCCACACTCCCATATTCATTAGCCAAGTCCAACCAGACCACAGCGATGGATCTATGTCTGCTCCTAGCTTCTTTCAGAATCCTGGCAAGCTTACAGTGGTGTTCAATGCAACCAGGAGTAGCTGGCATAAAGCCCTTCTGAAGACAACTGTCTAGGTACTCTCTCTCTCTCTCTGAGAGAGAGAGAGAGACACACACACACACGCACACACACACACATCCACACACACGTAAATTGAAACAGCCTAGTTCCAAGGGTTAAATAACTGCTTTCCTTAGATAGTATGATATTGTGTTTAGTGGTGTTATGTACAAGGTTGGCCATCAAGTGTACATACGTATATCCAAGTATATAACAGATGTCCTCGATTTTCGATTGTGTTACCCATGATAGTGTCTCACTCACCAATTTACTTCCAAAATTTGTGGGAGGGGGATGGTGGGAAGACTCAGGGCCAAAATCACAAGGATGCAGCCATGCACACACAAACAAACACACATTTTGCATATAATCCCTACTATGTAATTTACCACTTCAACTTTGAAAACAATACATCCCCGGAGTGGATGCCAACCTATGTAATACCCCCTTGGCAGAGTATCCACGGATTCCACATCCCCGGATTATCCGTGGATGCCAACCTATATGTGACCGGATTTGTGAAAACCCGGCTAAACGCGGCATCTCAAGTTTTCTAATTTATTCTACCAGTAGGCTGCACGGGGCCTAGGCATGCCTTCCTCCGAATTTGGAAGCTGTAGCACAAGCCGTCTTCGCCCTACGCACTACAACACTTCAGTATTTTTGCTAAACTTATTATTGCTGATTTCGAAAAAACGCCGGGTAAAGGCGTTGCTAAGGTCAGGGGGCGTGCCTTGTGTCCGTATACTATTACTGCGTGTCTCCGGGACACTATGGAATAAACCAGTTACAGGCGGATTGAAAGAAGTCTAAAAGGCTTAATGCAGGGCTCCTTAAGAAACTATGATGGAGAGAATTGCGTGAGTACGTGAATTATGTAGAATAGTAAGTGAATTAGTTAGCTACAGTTTTTTCCCGGCTGTTAGTGAAAAGCCCGCCAATAATTTCTTAGCAACTCTCCGTACACGAGTCCAACCTGCTAGTGTTTCTAGCCTCCTAGTGTGAGTTCTAGAGCACGCCAGAGCTTACAACTGCGTCATAAGCTAGAGCTAACTGGTGTCTATCCATTTCTGCCATAAAAAATTTTTCGAAAAAAATCGACCCATAAGGCTTTACCCGGTGATACTGAAAAAAATTGTTTGCCGCGTTTAGGCGGATTTTCCCAAATCCGGTCACATATAATACCCCCTTGGCAGAGTATCCACGGATTCCCGGATACTCTGGACATCCCTAGACTATCTGTGGATGCTAACCTACAATAATAACTAGAAAATGCTCGTGTAGCATTGGTTGGGCGAGCGAGCGAAGTTCTGGGGAAATGTTGACACTTTCAATTGCATTGGGGTCGTTTGATTTGAATTTGCATTGGTTTTCTTCCTGCAGGTTGACAAATCTGAATTCACATCTCATTATTAGTAGTAGAATATGTAATGACATGTAAAGGGGGAAATGATGATTGGTAAAGGGTAAAGAATGGTACTCCTCATGATAAAGTAACAATGATAACAAAATAATGTGTAAAAAGTACAGAAAAGGGGAAAAGGGGGGAAACGTGTAAAGGGGAAACATGTAAAGGGGGAACCGTGTAAAGGGGAAACATGTAAAGGGGGGAAACGTGTAAAGGGGGAAATGGGGATGGGGGATACTCTGAAGTGTCCACATGCTAAGCATGACAGTAATTTAAGTCTCAGTTTTACAGACGCATAATACTGGAAGCTGGCCATAGCTAATTGGCATAGAGATAGTACCCTAAAATTAGAGGACAGATTGCACGACCTGAAAATGAGATGGGATGTGCTTGATGTATAAAGCCATGTTGCTGTCTTCTCCTGGCATCATATTTATGGTGTCTTCAATCCTGAGAGTGGGAGAGTACCTCTGCCAGGTAGTGTTGAGTTGTGAATATGACTGAATGTCAATCTGCAGCAAGTGGGCAAATGTGAAGATCTCCACATCAGTACCCCACACTGTGGACTGCTCCATTGTCGTTGAGGCAATGTAGTCCTCTATCCCCCCACTGTACTCAGACTGTGCAAGGTGACCCTCCTGAAACAGAAGGTGGCCCATCGTTCTCATGTGAGTCACAATGCTTAGGCGCACATTCATATGCTGCGCTTCTGAGCCAGTGATGAATTGGGAAAGGGCACGGAATAGACAGTTGCCATCAGATTGCACATTCAGGATCCTGCAGGGTCTAGTCAGTGGGACATGTTGACCACCAGGCGTGACACCATTTGGCCCTACATACTCGAGTCCTAGTGCATCGCAAGTGAATCGTCGCCAAACTTCACTCACAGGGTTGTATCTGAAAGGGCTCACACCTGGCACAGTTGACATGCTCTCAATGATCTCCAAGTCAGGCGAGGATTCATCGTTTGCATCACAGCCCACAGGTGGGAGATTTGCACCATTTTCATTAGGGATATCAATCTTGGGTGTTAGCTGCTCATCAATAGTGAGTGGCAAATCCCCTGAGGTGGGAAGAGAGCTTTTTCCCATGCACTTTTCTTGTTGAGGAGCTGGATGATACCCCTCACTCATATTTAGCAGCCTAGTGTCTTCACTCAATTTCTCCTGGAGACGAAGGCTCTTGCCGAGGTTTGCCAAACGTTGATATGGGAAAGGGGGGCTAGATAAGAGATCTGTGAGTCTACGGACACGCGAACAGGCCACAAAAGTCAGGCCAGAAGAGAACTCTTTCCTTCCCACATCAATCACTACCTTGTCCAGTGTCATACCCTGGGCCTTGTGAATAGTGACAGCCCAGGAAAGCTTGAGGGGGAGTTGCAGGCGAGAACACGACACAGATGATGAGAACCAAGTCCTCCTCAGGGGAGCAATGGGGACCGTGCCGTCGGGAAGAGTGGGACCCTTATATGAATCGAATCTCACAGTAATGGCCACAGGCAGCTCGGGTGGGTGCTGACCACTCTTGTAGCAGATGGCTTCTACCCTTCCCATGGCACCGTTGACGAGTCCCACATCCACCCACAGGTTCGCTGTGAGCATGACTCTGGCACCGTGTGCCAGACACACAACTGGCTCCAATCCTCCTGCGTCATCAGTGGAGGCCTTTGCAGCATTACGACCAGTGTGGACAGCATTAATGGTGGCAACGGGCTGTCCGTTTGCACAGAGTTTGCTGATGTTGTACTCTGCTGCTGCTTCCACGGTGGGGTATAGGTGCAGTGCCATATTGAATGCTGCAGAGTCTGCTACTTTTGCTGGAGTCCGTGTCATAAGGTGCTCCCAGTCCCCAACTGTTACGTTGCCATCTCTCAGGCGAAGCAGGATATTTCTGAATAGCTCTTGGCTGGCATCCTCACCGGCCTGTCTCATGACCTTGTCCAGAACCACGGCTTTGTCAAATAGCTGATAGTCAGCACTGCCAAGGTCAGACAGTTCAGAAGATCTCGACACTGTGGTGTACAACGGAAGGTCCATCACTGGAGGCAGCTGACCAAAGTCTCCACAGAGAATGAAAGAGCATCCTCCAAATACCTCGTCAGAGGAGTTAGGAAAAGCTTGACGTAGACGCCTGTCTACCTGACCAAACATTTTCCTTCCCACCATTGACATTTCGTCAATTATGATGTACCTCATGTTGGCAAGGTCTTGCTGGATGGTGCGTAGCGATTGCCCTTCCAGGTCCTTGAAGTCGCCCTTGATTGTCAAGGTGAGGAGGCTGTGGATTGTGTGACCAACCACATTGTATGAGGCTGACCCAGTCGGTGCACTTACACGGAGGTAGTCCTTCAAGAGGAGTCTCAGGCAGTGTATCAGGTAGGATTTCCCTGTGCCAGCAGTGCCACTGACAACCATCTTAAGGGATGGCTGCTTCTCCTTGGCTTCCAGGTGATGCTTGACAATGTTATAGGCCTCTAGTTGCTTTCCCTGCAGCCGTGTCGGGTCTGCTGTGGTTTCAAAGGCCCCTGGTGCAAACAACTTTCTTTGCTCACTGATGAAAAAAGGCAATTCCATGAGTTTGGGATAGGCCTGTGCAGCAAGTGACCAGTCCACATCTAGTGAGTTGTCAGTGTTTGCACAGCTGAAATCTGAGGTTGCCTGGCAGATTAACATCCACTCTTGCTGATTCCGCGGTGGCGGCTGGTTTAACTCTTCATCTGGGTGTTCCTACAAAAATTATTCTATTATGACATTGTTGTCTAAAAAAAAAAACTTTATGATGATATACCTGATCACGGTCAGCATCTGACTGCTGCTGGAGCTTCTGAAGCCTGTAGATGTCATCTTCGAGTGAGGGGGGAACACTACCAGACTGCAGAAACACAGCAAATGCTTCAGCATAAGTGGTACAACTTCCAAGAAGGTCATCAAGGTGTCGAAATGGTACATGCTGCATCAGACTTTGTCTGCAGTACTGCTCATACTTGGGACCGCCAGGATCTGGTGAGCAGTAGGGGCGAACAATTGCCACAACCTGCTTGTTTCTGTGAACTGGAGCTGTACCCACTGCCTTTGGCATCTTGTATTGCCGTGCAAACTGCAACAGAGTCATCTCCTGAAACTGTAGAGTGGCAGGACGCTCCATGTAGTGGTCAAACAGGCAGGGAGAGGTTGCAGGCTGATCCCCATTTAACCTCTCAAGCACTTCACGTGATCCATCCAAACTGAGGGGTACAAAGTCCCGAGATGCAGTGTACATGGGAAGCTGTAGGAGGAGGTGGCAGGTCTCCTGAGCAGAGTAGTCTCGCTCGGCCACAGAGCTAATCATTATCTTCTGTGCCACCTTTGTGATGTTGCAGTCATCACCCTTCTTCACAGTGCTGCTGTAGACCTCCCTCAGAGCCTTGGAGCGCGGCTCAGACTTGGTGGCATACTTGGCAACATAGTCAATCACCTTGCGACGTGACACACACACCTTCATGTCGACATTACCCGCCATGATGATATCTGAGTGGTGTTGTGGTCATTGACAAGGGGGTCGTTGCGCTTGGTGGTGAGTACAGGATCACCCTCCACCATTGTGATGGTTGTCTCTGCCTGCAGTGGCTTCGGGTAGCCAAATCTGCACTCTTGCTTGCCTCGGCGGCCTGTCTTCAGGCAGTAGGCAGCAGAACATCTGGTGTGGCGCTGGCAGGTGGCAATGAGGTCCTTCAGGTCCTGGTTATAATCTTCCACCTCAGTGTAGGACTTGTTGCAGATGTGCTGAGGCTTAGTCTTTGGCAGAGGAGCTTGATCGGCATCACTTCCGTCAGCAGCTATGGCTGGATTGATTGTGCTGACCAGCCTGTCCACATACTGTATGATGGTCTCCTTCGCTGCGTCAACAGTGGCCTCATTTTCGGAGGTGAGGTCCTTGACATTGGGTGCATCAGGAAGCCATGCAACACCATGCACGTGCGGACTTCCGCGATGCTGCCACTCAAATCGCACCCAATAGTCTGTGGCACCAAGAACACCCACATAAAATGTGTCGATGTACCTTGTTATTCTTTGGTGGCAGAACCAGTCAGCGATGGCAGGGTTGTTGAAGAGGGCAGTGTTTCGACATGCACTGCTGTAAGGGTTGTCCAGGCAGATGAGGCGTGCCAGTTCAGGCCACTGCGTGTCGGCTGCACTGTGCGTGAAAAAGATGGTAGGAAGGCCCAGTGTGTCCACCATGGATATCAGTCTTGATCTCTGATGGAACCAGTATTGCCTTGTGCCACGCAGGCTGGTGGCAAAGTGCACCACACGTTTAGAAAGGGCCTCACCCTCGTGGCCAACCATGTCACGGAGTTCTTCCACCGTGAGTCGAGCATCTCGTGGGTGTTGTTTTACGTAGATGCGACCCATCTGTAGAGCACGCCACCTCATTTCAGTATTGAGAGCGAAGTATCTGAACCGGGGATGGCGTGCAAACTGACCGTCACCGTACTTCATCAGGTGGGTAAAGTAATTTCCAATGGTCACAGTCCTCCTACGGGGCGACACAAAGTCAGCCCGTCCTGTGGGAAACAGTGTTGGAAATGCACAGGACATGTAGCCCTCGGTGGTGAATTCATTGAGTGGGACATCACTGCTACTGGACCACGGGAGATGTCTGTTTTCCACTGACTTTCGTATTTTCTCTTTTTCAGTTCCCTTAAGCTTCTGGTTAGTGATGGGGATAAATGATGTTGTAAGGTTGGCAGCATGTGGGTCCTCCTGCTCTGTGGTGGTGTCCTCATTAATAGACATTTCCATCATCACTGTGGAGAGACCAGTCAGGTCTCCATCTTCTGGCAGCTGTCTTTGTTTGTCCATATCTATCTTCACATCCTTGTAGTAAATGTTATTTGTCTTCAACCACTGGAGTGCACGCAGGACAACAGAACGACGGACCCGGAAGTCACGATGGGATGCTGAAGATCCCTCTTTCCTCACCAACAGGACATCGAGTTCATTGGAGTGCCTTGGCAGGGAGGTGACAAAGGTGGTCATGTCTTGCAGCAAGTTGATTATGTGACCACTGTAGCCATACTGACCATGGGGTAACCGGTACACTGACAAGATGGGGAGAACAGTGGATATCAGCATCTCTTCCACCTGTGTCAAGCCCTGTGAATTTTTTTTTTTAGGTTATGTTACATAGACATTGTCAATTAATTATACCTTCAACTGAGATGGTATTGCTCCAGGATGCATGTTATTTTCTTCTGAATATAGCTTTGGCGTGCCCCTGTCCCTGCTGCAGCGAGTACACTCACCATGCCTTGGTACCATTACCATTCCAGGAAAACTTTCCTGGCAGGTTGAGCATGTAGCTACTGTAATGGTAGACATTTCCATGTGGAATTTCTTCAGTGTGTCTTGGACCTTGCAATCCCCGAATGTAGGTAAGAATGATGCCAAGGTTAGCCTCGGTCTTTTTTCCTGTGGTTCATTCTGCTCCACTGTCCTCCTCTTCTCAGCTCTTCTCGCTCTATCTCTCGCATTTCTCTTACTCAACCTTTCCTCCCTCTCTTCTTTACTTTCTTGAGCAAGTTTTTCTCTTCTTCGTGCATTGTTCTGGTTAGTGATGGGGATAAATGATGTTGTAAGGTTGGCAGCATGTGGGTCCTCCTGCTCTGTGGTGGTGTCCTCATTAATAGACATTTCCATCATCACTGTGGAGAGACCAGTCAGGTCTCCATCTTCTGGCAGCTGTCTAAGTTTGTCCATATCTATCTTCACATCCTTGTAGTAAATGTTATTTGTCTTCAACCACTGGAGTGCACGCAGGACAACAGAACGACGGACCCGGAAGTCACGATGGGATGCTGAAGATCCCTCTTTCCTCACCAACAGGACATAGAGTTCATTGGAGTGCCTGTAGCCATACTGACCATGGGGTAACCGGTACACTGACAAGATGGGGAGAACAGTGGATAACAGCATCTCTTCCACCTGTGTCAAGCCCTGTGAATTTTTTTTTTAGGTTATGTTACATAGACATTGTCAATTAATTATACCTTCAACTGAGATGGTATTGCTCCAGGATGCATGTTATTTTCTTCTGAATATAGCTTTGGCGTGCCCCTGTCCCTGCTGCAGCGAGTACACTCACCATGCCTTGGTACCATTACCATTCCAGGAAAACTTTCCTGGCAGGTTGAGCATGCAGCTACTGTAATGGTAGACATTTCCATGTGGAATTTCTTCAGTGTGTCTTGGACCTTGCAATCCCCGCATGTAGGTAAGAATGATGCCAAGGTTAGCCTCGGTCTTTTTTCCTGTGGTTCATTCTGCTCCACTGTCCTCCTCTTCTCAGCTCTTCTCGCTCTATCTCTCGCATTTCTCTTACTCAACCTTTCCTCCCTCTCTTCTTTACTTTCTTGAGCAAGTTTTTCTCTTCTTCGTGCATTGTTTCTCAGTCTCTGTTCTTCCGTAAGTGCCATGGTGAGCTGAGCTGAGAGAACCAAACTTGTTGTTGCTTAGTTGCTTGGTGGGCATGCGCCATATGCGCAAATGGAATGCGCTCGCGTTTAAACGACCACGTATTCAGGATGCGCAAATGGAATGCGCTCGCGTTTAAACGACCACGTATTCAGTTTAAACGACCAAGTATGCGCGCGCGCGTTTAAACGACGACGTATGTGCGCGAGCGTTTAAACGACGACGTATTCAGGATTTCCATTGACTACATCTTAGAGTTGCTCGCTCGCTTCGCTCACTCGCCAATCAATTCTTTGGGCTACTTCTCTTTGCGTAGTCTACAAACAACTCCGCTCTCTTAGCTCGTACAATGGATGTTGTTGCTAGGCCCAGTACAAGTAAGTGTCTATTTCATTTTTCATGGGCTGACTGGTATTGTAACAGCTTCCGCAGTACTTAGTCATAATACACACAGGCGACTCTTTTCTTACAGCTGATTAGCAACTTCCTGCATGCTATTAGAATGTCTGCATCCTGGTAAAGGGTTTCTTGGGTTATTATTGCAATGGCTATACTATAGTCCAAACAGTCTATTTCAGTCTAGTCTATTTTCTTGCATTTTTTTTTTATAAAAAAAATATCTGAAAAAATAAGTATTTACTATACTACAAGTGATGTAAACAATTCTTTAAGTCTTGTCTCTCCATCATGTCCTCCCATAACATGGACCTTGCCTAATGTCATGATACAGGTACAGCCATATACTGCATGTGGTAGTTGTCCAGCCTGGACCCAGGTATTAGTCTCAGGGACATAGCGCTGGATGGTGGACACTGGCTCCCTACTCTTCGTGTCCTCACCACCGACTGCCAGTAGAGATCCTCCAATGTTGAGTGGACAGGACTGTACACAGTTGAGTGAAGGTAGTTTGTTCCATATGTTGGAACTGTCTGATGAGGAGAGTGAAACAAGAGCCTCCAGAGATACACTATAGACATCAGGACTATCATAGATAATAACCGTACCACCTCGCCCTCCCATGAGGTACCAGGCATCTCCTATTGTAGCAGACTTCATCATGTTCCATGGTGTTGGTGTAGATGGTCCAGTGGACCAATGCATGCTGGATACATCAAGTACCTCAACAGTTTGTATACCGGTTACATGGTGACCACCAGCCACCACCAGCCAATGTTTATATGAAGTAGCTGAAGGCCAACAGCGAGGTGTAGGCATAGGAGGGAAGGGGTGTGTCCACTGGTTGCTGTCAGGCTGCCACTCTCCTAGCTCACTGCTATCAGAGTCATCTCTATTACTTCCTCCCACCAGAACAAGTTTGTTGTTGATGGTAGTCATAGCAAACCCACTGGTACTGTATGGAGGTAGAGTGTGCCACTGGCAGGACTGTGTGTTGTAGGCCATCACTATGTAGTCATCCTCATATATGCTAGTCCCTCTTCCAACATAAACTGTATCATTTATCTCTACTGATTGGATGCTTCCACTAATAGCCACTGGCATGTCAGGACCACGCCTCCAGTATAACTGGAGAGGAAATGTCTAAACAACAACAACATTGTACAACAAACATAGCAACTATATCACTTTATGTGTTCATTGCTCATAACTGTCTATATAGTTTGAAATAAGGTTTAGCATCACAGTTGTCAAGGTTCTGTTTACATACTGGTCAATTAGCTTACTAATAATAATTTTTTATAAAATCAGTTAATAAATTATATATCATGAATTGTTGTTGTTGTTTTGTTTTTGTTTTTTTCTGCCAAAGCAACAACCACTGCTATTGTGTAAACATCCAATACTATACAATCCTAGTATGCCATGGAACTGTTTCCTTATATATATATTGTTCTTCAACTAGATCAGTGACGTAATTTTTTAGGCACAGTCTACAATAATGTTATTCCTAACGTGAACGCCTGAAAACAACAAACACATATCCTTTGAGACCACCCATACCGAAACATCGTCCTACATCACTGCAGATAGACTGCAAGCAACTTATAAAATAAGAACTTAAAGTGCAAACCCTCAACTCAAGGTCAAAAGAATAACACAGAAGCTACTGTAACTAAAATCCTGTCACATATGTATACTGAGAGTTAATTGCCTCCAAAGCAACTAAAGTTAAATATATAAACAACTATTTACTATAATTTGTTTAACCTCAAAGAAGTCAAAGGAAAAAAGGACAATAAAAAAAAAAGGAAATATTAAAGCAAGCCTGTGTTGCTACTCCATTATCTCTTGTAACATTAATGTACTGTACTTGCTCATCATTGCCTTTAAAATTAGAGGTCCAATTACTTTATGTTTACACTATTGTGTATATTGCTACATATAATTTTTGCAAGACATTCTTAGTATTCTAGTAACTTATTCTCTTTATTATTACTAGTCTTACCTTAGTCACTTTAGACTCAAAATCCAGAGGATTCTTGTTTTCTGTCTGACGTTCAAGTTTCTTCAATGCTATTTTGTAGTCTTGTTGCAGTCTGTCCAGGGCTACTTGTTGGTCTCTCCTATCCTGTTCCAGTCCTTCCATCACTGATTGTTGGTCTACATTTTCTCGTTTCAGTCGTTCACTTTCTTGCCGGACTATCTGAAAGTCTGCTCGTAACCTCTGATTCTCATTTTCTATTCTTTCAAATGCTGTCATTTTCTCTGTGTTGTCTGCTCGTAATTGTCTAATCTCATTTTCCATCCTCTCAATAGTAGTCACTAACTCAGTGTTATCTGCTGCAGCCTTTTCTTCAGATGTCTATCATATAATACATACTTAAATTAATAATCTCATTACTTCCACAAGTGTTAAAAATATTTATCTCTAATACATAAAATATGTTAAAAAAAATTTACTAGCAAATTCCCACCACATACAGTGGGGCTTGATGTGTACCTTTTGCAAATCCGGTATGCACTAGCATAGGGTATTGTTTTTACCTATTTACTATTCCCTACCCCTTGGTTTAGCTACATCAGTCTCCCTCTCCAGCTCCCAGTTGAGACGTGGACAGACACCTAACTAATATATCATCAACTTCTGCCTCCTGGTAACTCCTATCTTGTCCACAATGGTTAGAAGAGAGACTAACTTTTCCTTGATTCGTATTTTAGACTGCACTGAAGTATTCGGAATATGAATTGGTAGTCCAAGAAATTTGATGGTGTTGTTGCCAAGGAAGGGTATATTTTGACCAGACAAAGTTAACTGAGGGTTGATAGAATGCCCAGTTGATCCCTGAAACAATGTAGCACTGCACTTAGGAATTTTCGCCTTCATCCCTGACCACTTCAACCATTGTTCGGTCGTATTCAACAGTTGTTGGCACGCTGCTGGTGAGTTACCCACTAGGCAAGTGTCATCTGCATATTGTAAGATGTTGATAGAATACCTGGTGTTGCTGATCTTGTAGCCCAGTTCAGGTTTGTTCTTCACAGTATCCACCAACGTGTTGATAACTGTGTTGAAGATTACAACTGACAGTGGATCTCCCTGATAGACTCCAATCTTCAGTGGTATACATGGGGTACACCAGTCATCAGTCAATACCATAGCTGATAAACCCGAGTAGAGACTGTCTACAATAGAGCCGAATTTGGAAGGTGCATGATAGTGGCTGAGAGAAAATTGTATTAACCCTTTCACCGGTAGATTTTTAAAAAGAAAATATGTAAATAGATTTAAAAAATCATAACAAATTAAACATTGAAAAAAGTACCTAGCAACCATATATATTCATGTAGCATAATAGTTAGGGATTTTGAAAAACCACATATATGTTGCCTAGCAACAAACCACAACAATTTAATTAACGTTTCATAATATTTACTGAATTATTTTAATATAAAAGTGATAATATGTTGATTATACAATTATATTTGCATCTAGGATTGAATTATATATTTATAATAAAAAATCTAAAGTTTTACAAAAATGTTGCTTATAATAAAAAATCTGTAACAGTATGATACTTCAAAAAACAGTTACGTTAGGTTCAACACATAAATGGACCTTGCAACAGGAGCATTGAATACGAGATTCGTGTCGGTTTCCAGGACGAGATGTATTTCTTTTCTTTCAAATAGAAGAACATGCACGTCTACCTCGTTCATGTTTACCTCGTCCTCGTTCACGTCCACGTCCAAATGTCGGGTCTCCATGACAACTGATTTCATCTGAACTGCTTGCACGTCCACTTGAATTTGAAGATATTTCATCTTCACTTGTATTGTTTACAACATAAAAACACATTTGCAAACATAAAAATTATTTGAATTACTTATGTTTTTTGCCTGAACATTCTTCTTGATAAAATGTACTTCTAAATCACACATTAATCTCTAATATTGAGTTGCTGTGATAGCTATCATTAGCTAGTGTTGAATCAGTGTTTGTTGCTATCATTGCAGCTAATATGTAAACTGCATAACCTAGCTTACTATACTCTATTAGCTAAACCTAGAACTAACTATCATTGCATTGCTAAGCACAGCTATCTAAGACATTCCCAGTGTTTATGACTCACCTTCAGCATCTGAAGATTCAGACCCATTGCTAGTGCTATCATCAGAAGAATGCACAGCATCTTCTAAAGCTTCCACTTCCTAGAAGTAACTGTTGGCGATCCAATGAAAGCAAAAATATCTGTACTGCTCTCTTGCAAGTTCCCTTCATCGCTCTCCACTTTAGATAATCCAAACTCATCGTCGAACAACGAACTAATAACACCGTCCGCAATCAGCCGCGAAGCCATGACTGCTGATTAGGCTAATAAAATTTGACGGAATACTACGTAACGGTTTCCTTAGTTACTGTTCGGTTCATTTTTTATAATTCTTTTTGTGTCGATGGGTAC
>WLWD01002645.1_pt1 | contig 49386 bp, 37 predicted proteins | sample 6712731 | NCBI WGS metagenome assembly WLWD01 (sample SAMN12718690, study PRJNA576275) | sponge metagenome | isolation source: marine sponge | host: Mycale hentscheli | place: New Zealand: South Island, Marlborough, Capsize Point | collected 2014-11-01 | reverse complement strand
TTAGCTACAACAGCAGGTCCGGGGGAAGCTCATTTTCAGTGGTGGATGGGCCTAAAAGGCAACATTATTGCTTAATTTATTTTCTTTAAAAGCAACCATAAAGTAAAGAATAGCAAAAATTGTTAATTTACTTTTAATAAATGATGTTAGTGGAGAGTCAGCCAGTGAGACCTTAAGAACTCTAACCATATCATCTCATTAATAAATTAATTGCGTAATTATCAAGTCATTTATCTGTTGCAACGCAACCATTCCTATTCCTGAATAGTCGAGGCAGTTAGTGCGGTACTCAGTGATAGCTACTATACATATTCATATCCTCTTGGCACTTCTGGACTTCTTCAAATTCTCGGACAACTCTACTCTTTCACAGTGGGCGTGGATGACTTCCACTGACCTGCTCCATGCCTACTACACTGACTGCCACATCCTCAACTACCACTCCTTTAGCCCACAGACCTTCTATTAGGAGCTGGTGTTGAAGGAAACAGAGAATTGCTAGTGCTCACCATTCTTTACAAATATACTACCAAGATTTGTTTAATTTGAGTGGGCATAGCTATGCCAGCAGGGTTAAATAGTTGTAGTTTCCTCACCTTACCCATTTTAAGTAGCAACACTTCACCAACAGAGTTCATCAGCTCTTGAATTATTCATAACTATGCACGCCATCATCGTCGCTACTGACATGCAAGTGTACCATGATGTAGCTAAACACTAATGGTGACTTGTGACCTGTGTGTAGATAAATGTGGCCACAGGCAATTATATATTTCGTATATGGTATAGGATGACAGTTTTTACTTTTCTGGAAGATCCAAGTCAGGAACAGACTACAATTGAGTTTACTGGTGAAGACCCTTACTTACAATATGTAAGTGATGTGTGGAATGGCATTAAAAAGGTTACCATGGACACAGAGTTAATAAACAATGCAAAGCTATAATAATGTATTTTATATTTAAGTGAATTATTTACTAAATTATTTAATACATATATAGAATTTTATGGTAAGAGGAAAGTGTATCGGACGCCAGTACTCCCCAGGATGCAAGAACTGACGATCACTCTACTCTGAACCAAATCACTGTCGTTGAGTTTACATGTAACTTGTTGTCCATTATATACTAATTCACCTCCTCCATTTGTAATGTAATACTTTTATTTTGAGTGAGTTAGGTCTGCACTGCATTGCTCAGTGCTGCTCACGAAGCTAGCAATGCCAGCCACTTCAAAGTTTCAACTACATAATTTATGAATTTACATATTGTAGGTAAGGGTCTTCACCAGCAAACTCAATTGTGAAGTGTGTGAGTTCTGCTACCTAGCTGCACTCTCTATAGGTTTAACAACATAGTCATGTATTTTCGCATGAGATGGAACAAGTGACATTTTACCAGCTCCATATGGCTACCCTAAACTACAGTAGCTACAAGGCTATGTTTCTGCACCAGCTTGTGTCTTTGAAGTCTCTCATCGTCCTGAGAACCTCACCATCACCAGGAGTGTCACTCGAGGAGTCCTAGTTCACTAGACCTCTAGTGCTAGTGCTGGCCACATCATATCATCAACTACTCAGAAGACACAAGAGGTATCTGAGCTACTGGCTTCACTATCATAGACCTCTAGTGCTAGTGCTGGCCACATCATATCATCAACTACTCAGAAGACACAAGAGGTATCTGAGCTACTGGTTTCACTATCATCGACTCACTAGTGCTAGCATACTCAGAAGTTGTATGGTTTCTATTGTAGAAAGACTGCTACTGACCAGAGTAGACGTTCTCAACATGACATCACACAAACCACACCCAATTCAGGAAACAAGGGTCCAGGAGCAGGAAGTGGCTAAATTTAACTCCAAATATTGAAGAAACTAATGACAGGAATATCTCAATAGTTGTTTTTTTTTGACACCATAATATACACTTTCAACTAGAAAGATAAACCTCCACAGTCTCCCTTTAAATGCAATAGTGACCTCTGTCTGTCTCGGAATTCAACTATTATAAAACTCAGCTAAAGTTTGGGTATTAACTTGTAAAATATATTCATAGAGTTTACCAAACCAAATAGATAGATGTAGTTCTCACGAGTGAAAATTGACACACTAACATACACCAACAATTCAGTTGGTAGAGGATGCCACATCTGCTGATGTAGGCATTGACACCTTCTGAGAGAGATTGATCTTATCCCCAAGACTAAGGGCCATGCCCTACAAACACACACACAAACAAACAGACATCTCATATAAGAAGCAGTTATGTATTAGTTTGTGTATTAGGACTTACTTGAGTTTTGGCTCTAATGCGAACATGACCTTGCACTGATATCTTATCTCCAGCACTCAATACCTTCTCTATACTCAGATTAGCAAGAGCATCTTCTCCAAATATACTGCGAGCATACAAGTTAGCAGCCAAAAACCCACAGTCTCCAGTAAGAGCCTAGCAACCAGAAACATTGTCATCAGCTGTAACTTACTCTGTCAGGAGTTATACAATTAATAAAACACTTCATGAAAAGATAGACTATTCTAATAAAACACTTCATTAAAAGAAAGACTATTCTAATAAAACACTTCATTAAAAGATGACTATTCTAATAAAACACTTCATTAAAAGATAGACTATTCTAATAAAACACTTCATTAAAAGATAGACCATTCTAATAAAACACTTCATTAAAAGATGACTATTCTAATAAAACACTTCATTAAAAGATAGACCATTCTAATAAAACACTTCATTAAAAGATAGACTATTCTAATAAAACACTTCATTAAAAGAAAGACTATTATAATAAAACACTTCATGAAAAGAAAGACTATTATAATAAAACACTTCATGAAAAGATGACTATTATAATGAAGGGTTTGCAGCAATTACTCGTGGAATACTCTGCAACCTTCACACGTACATTAGGCTTAACTAACTACACGAGCTTCTCCACATGCTGACATGCGGTGTAAGTCACCTACTGTGTAGTTTACGGACTTTAACAAAAAAAAATGCTTTTACCGAGCGTAATTTATTCATCAATAATTGACCTCAAGGAAGTTCATCCCAGGATACATCTATTTATGAGAAGAGTTCTGCCACTCAAATGAAAATTTAAACTCTGGGGCTATTTTGGTAGTCACTCCGCCCTGGTCGATAATTGGCTGCCTACGCTATAAGAATAACTGCTAATGGCAAGAGCATGCTCAATGGTTGCTAGGATACAACTATAGAGCTATATACCTGTTTAGGTGTGAGACACTTCATATTGGTGGTAGCTAGGAGATGATCCAGGTACTTAGTGAGGTCCTTAATGTTGGTGTTGACAGTGATCTTATTCTCCCACTCAAACTCCACCCACATCTTCCGAAAGTCCACCTCCGTGCAAGTAGCAGGTTGAATGTAGTCCATAACATCAATATGAATATTGTTCAACACAACACAGTTACGATCAGATGTTGAACCAACCACATCGTACACTACATATTACCATGACAACAAGATCACATGTCACAATGACAATCTGATGTGAACCTAACAAATAATTCTGTGTCACCATGACAACAACATAATTACCTATGTTCCCAAATATGATGCCATTTTCTGTGGAAGACACTTTTATACTAGCCTACACAATAAAAAACAAACAACAATAAATAATACTAACCTACACAATAAAAAACAAACAACAATAAATAATACTAGCCTACACAATAAAAAACAACAAAACAATAAATAATACTAGCCTACACAACAAAAACAACAACAACAACAATAAACAACAATCAGAAAAACGAAGTAACTTTGATCTGCTGCATGAGATACTGTGTCTACTATATCTAGGAAATGAACTCTATCAACTAAGAATGGTTCCCTGCCTACTAGAGTAGCTACAAGTAGAGATCACTATAGCAACGACACCCACACACACCTTGATGCTAATGAAGTCGTGGGGTCCAACCGTGCAAGGCATTGGCTTCTCCACTAACTTGAGATCTCCCAGAGTAGCTAGTTCGAGCGTGAGTCCCTGCAGAGTGTCTGGCGTCTGGTTGACAACAAGAACATCCAACACGATGTCATACTCGTTAACATTCACATACGCCTCTCCGTACACCGGGTCAGAGAACCCAGTCAACTGTACCACCTGAAACAACACACACACACACACACACACACACACACACACACACACACACACACACACACACGTAATATTGCATTCACTGGTAATCTATTGTGAGAGTACACAGCTAATGATGGCAGATGCAACAGCTAGTGATGGCAGATGCAACAGCTAGTGATGGCAGATGCAACAGCCAGTGATGGCAGATGCAACAGCCAGTGATGGCAGATGCAACAGCCAGTGATGGCAGATGCAACAGCCAGTGATGGCAGATGCAACAGCTAGTGATGGCAGATGCAACAGCCAGTGATGGCAGATGCCACAGCCAGTGATGGCAGATGCAACAGCCAGTGATGGCAGATGCAACAGCTAGTGATGGCAGATGCAACAGCCAGTGATGGCAGATGTAACAGCTAGTGATGGCAGATGCAACAGCCAGTGATGGCAGATGCAACAGCTAATGATGGCAGATGCAACTGCCAGTGATGGCAGATGCAACAGCTAGTGATGGCAGATGCAACAGCTAGTGATGGCAGATGCAACAGCTAGTGATGGCAGATGCAACAGCCAGTGATGGCAGATGCAACAGCCAGTGATGGCAGATGTAACAGCTAGTGATGGCAGATGTAACAGCCAGTGATGGCAGATGCAACAGCTAATGATGGCAGATGCAACAGCCAGCGATGGCAGATGCAACAGCCAGTGATGGCAGATGCAACAGCCAGTGATGGCAGATGCAACAGCTAGTGATGGCAGATGCAACAGCTAGTGATGGCAGATGCAACAGCTAGTGATGGCAGATGCAACAGCTAGTGATGGCAGATGCAACAGCTAATGATGGCAGATGCAACAGCCAGTGATGGCAGATGCAACAGCTAGTGATGGCAGATGCAACAGCCAGTGATGGCAGATGTAACAGCTAGTGATGGCAGATGCAACAGCTAATGATGGCAGATGCAACTGCCAGTGATGGCAGATGCAACAGCTAGTGATGGCAGATGCAACAGCTAGTGATGGCAGATGCAACAGCTAGTGATGGCAGATGCAACAGCCAGTGATGGCAGATGCAACAGCCAGTGATGGCAGATGTAACAGCTAGTGATGGCAGATGTAACAGCCAGTGATGGCAGATGCAACAGCTAATGATGGCAGATGCAACCAGCCAGCGATGGCAGATGCAACAGCCAGTGATGGCAGATGCAACAGCCAGTGATGGCAGATGCAACAGCTAGTGATGGCAGATGCAACAGCTAGTGATGGCAGATGCAACAGCTAGTGATGGCAGATGCAACAGCTAGTGATGGCAGATGCAACAGCTAATGATGGCAGATGCAACAGCCAGTGATGGCAGATGCAACAGCTAGTGATGGCAGATGCAACAGCCAGTGATGGCAGATGTAACAGCTAGTGATGGCAGATGCAACAGCTAATGATGGCAGATGCAACTGCCAGTGATGGCAGATGCAACAGCTAGTGATGGCAGATGCAACAGCTAGTGATGGCAGATGCAACAGCTAGTGATGGCAGATGCAACAGCCAGTGATGGCAGATGCAACAGCCAGTGATGGCAGATGTAACAGCTAGTGATGGCAGATGTAACAGCCAGTGATGGCAGATGCAACAGCTAATGATGGCAGATGCAACAGCCAGCGATGGCAGATGCAACAGCCAGTGATGGCAGATGCAACAGCCAGTGATGGCAGATGCAACAGCCAGTGATGGCAGATGCAACAGCCAGTGATGGCAGATGTAACAGCCAGTGATGGCAGATGTAACAGCTAGTGATGGCAGATGCAACAGCTAATGATGGCAGATGCAACTGCCAGTGATGGCAGATGCAACAGCCAGTGATGGCAGATGCAACAGCTAGTGATGGCAGATGCAACAGCCAGTGATGGCAGATGCAACAGCCAGTGATGGCAGATGCAACAGCCAGTGATGGCAGATGTAACAGCCAGTGATGGCAGATGCAACAGCCAGTGATGGCAGATGCAACAGCTAGTGATGGCAGATGCAACAGCTAGTGATGGCAGATGCAACAGCCAGTGATGGCAGATGTAACAGCTAGTGATGGCAGATGCAACAGCTAATGATGGCAGATGCAACTGCCAGTGATGGCAGATGCAACAGCTAGTGATGGCAGATGCAACAGCTAGTGATGGCAGATGCAACAGCTAGTGATGGCAGATGCAACAGCCAGTGATGGCAGATGCAACAGCCAGTGATGGCAGATGTAACAGCTAGTGATGGCAGATGTAACAGCCAGTGATGGCAGATGCAACAGCTAATGATGGCAGATGCAACAGCCAGCGATGGCAGATGCAACAGCCAGTGATGGCAGATGCAACAGCCAGTGATGGCAGATGCAACAGCCAGTGATGGCAGATGCAACAGCCAGTGATGGCAGATGTAACAGCCAGTGATGGCAGATGTAACAGCTAGTGATGGCAGATGCAACAGCTAATGATGGCAGATGCAACTGCCAGTGATGGCAGATGCAACAGCCAGTGATGGCAGATGCAACAGCTAGTGATGGCAGATGCAACAGCCAGTGATGGCAGATGCAACAGCCAGTGATGGCAGATGCAACAGCCAGTGATGGCAGATGTAACAGCCAGTGATGGCAGATGCAACAGCCAGTGATGGCAGATGCAACAGCTAGTGATGGCAGATGCAACAGCTAGTGATGGCAGATGTAATTGGTTGGTAGTAATTGTTATCACAGACAAATCAACAATACATAAGAGAGAATTGATATTAGGCTAACATTAGAGCCCCTCCCCCTCCCCAAGGTCAAACAAGTAAGGTCACAAATACAGTACAATATGCACACACATACACACACAACTTACTAATAATAGATGTGTAAATAAAACTAACTTTGCTAAGTTGAGAGTTCTTGTCATTTGACTTGTGGATGGAGCTTGCCAATCCTCCAGCTGTTGCCGTTAGCAACCCCATCTCATATTTGTTCTCTCCGATATTTTCTTGTTGACCAGATAATTGAAGAAATGATATGACCTGATCCGCATGAACCTTAACCCCAGCCCCATCATCTACCTAATAAGGAATAATGCAATATTGAAATTAAGGATGGAACGAAACAAGTGAATTGTGAGATAGGTGGTATTGGGATGAATTATGTGGTATTGGAATGAAACATATAGTGTTGGAACGATATATGTGGTATTGGAATGAAACATGGACAATGAAATTGGGGTAAAATGTATATAGGATGGAACGTGGTACTGGAATTAACTTTCTCACAATTATGAAATATCTGCTCCAGAACTACTTAACTACCAGTGGCAGAGAAAAGTGGGATATAAGACAATCTACAAGTCCTAGAATTGTAGCCAGTTAACCTCTGCAAGTATTAGAACTGGTTCTGGCATTGCAGTTTGATCAGTTACTCACTCGTACGACTAAGAGATGCAGTCAACCGCTCGCTGGTGAGTATAGTTATGAGAAGACGGACTGGAGGGTCTTGTGGAGAATTAGAGAAACATTAGTTGTGAAATATTGGCAACTAACTAAAACGATGCAGTCTTTACAGCTGCAAACATAATGGAACATTCGATGATGACCGTCGGCAATGACGACAATAGAGTGAGCATGTGAGAATAGCTGCTAGCTAAGTGAATCTCGCACAAATGAAGTGTCTTCTCGTGGCGGACTAGATATATAATAGCTAGCCCTTTAAGACAATCCTATGCACCTTTAAAATAGCCTAATAAACTGAATTAGTGCCAGTTGCGGGGTGCTGGAATGGAAAATAGTACCAGAATAGTAGTACTGGAACGAGGAGCTGAAACGAAATATACAGTACTGGAATAGAATGAGGTGCTGAAACAAAAAATAGAGTACTGAAATAGATAGTGCTTGAACAGAATATGGTGCTATAATGAAATACGTGATGGAATGGAATATAGTCCTGGAATGGAATATAAAGTCCTGGAATGGAACATGCAGTATTAAAAATCAATAAATTGGTTAAAATGGAATATGAGATAAATATTGGAATGGAATGAAATATAGTATTTCAGAATAAGCAGAATGTAATCCTGACTTACGTTGGTTTGATTCTTGGTATTTTCTTGTTCCCTATTCTGCAGCATTCTTGCCAGGACTGATCGAGACTGTTCCCCAAACACATCCACTAGCAGTTGACTTCTCTCCGACAAAACTCTCAGACATACACTCAACCTCTCCAAGTCATCTTCTGTGATAGGCTACATACATGTCACATGACATGGGAATGCCCTCAGGCTACATACATGTCACATGACATGGGAATGCCCTCAGGCTACATACATGTCACATGACATCAGGGTTTCATACAGACGCCATGGAATTTTCCCTCCCCAGCAAAAGTTTTCCCCCTCCAGAGAAAGTATCCCTCCTCCCTCCCACACACCAAAACTAGATTCCCCTACCCCACCGCCACTCCATCAACAATTTTGTTTTTGAGGGTCAAGTATGATATTTGCCTATTCTCTCAACATTTGCAGTCCCTACTGAAAGTACGAGAGTGATGTTTATATGTGTAAAAGTTTCTAATTATCCCCCTCCAACAAAAAATCCTAACCCTGGACATGGGAATGCCCTCAGGCTACATACATGTCACATGACATGGGAATGCCCTCAGGCTACATACATGTCACATGACATGGAATGCCCTCAGTGTGATGTGTAAAACTCCCACTACTGACCACACCCACTTACCTTCTTACAGATGCCAGATTTCCCCAAGTGAAGGATACTGGCTATAATTAACATAACCTCTGCACAGAAACTCTGAATCACACACATACACAATCAGTATAATCCCACAACACAACAGAAACTCTGAATCACACACATACACAAATGAATAGCATAATCAGTACAATCCCACAACACAACAGAAACTCTGAATCACACACATACACAATGAGTAGCATAAGTACAATCCCACAACAAGTTAGGTTACATAAAGTACAGATTTGTTACATGATCAATTAACCTTCAGCGCATGCATGAGAGGGTTATAGTAGTCGTCCCGCCCGTCTGTCTGTCACACTCTGATTTCGGAAAGTACTGATAATTAACTGTTGGTTTGGGTACGAACTTACTTAGAACGACGATTTAAGACCTTTCATTGTGCTACTTTTTAAAAATTCGGGCTGATTTTTAAGAAAAAGCAAGCTGTCAGCTCCACGCAGGTTTAAGCTCAGCGCATTCATGTAAGTAAATAATTTCTTTCTGCCCGCAGTAATTTTTGCTTTATGTTGAAAAGTTACTGAGCACTGGAATTCAGGAGTTTTGCGTTGAACTATATACCAGTGAGAGTCTTGTGCATGTGGAGCTACTTCTTTTACACAGCACTTAGTTACATCTACAGTTTTCATGCTTGAGCCGTACTGATACCTGATTAGAAATAGAAAATACATTTTTTTTTTGGGGGGAGAAATGATTCTGTTATAGCTAGCACTTTGGTGCTTCATTTTAACTTGTAACACAGCAGCTACTAAAACAACGGTTGAGCTTTTTAATTATGCATATACAGTAAAGGTATTTTAATGCCATAGTAACCACTTGGCTGCAACTGCAAAGCTTACTACTGCAGTAGTCGGATAAGCTGTGTAAAGACAGCTAATGTATTTATTTCTCAGTTAAACATTTACTTTGTGCTATTCTTTAGCTAAGCAGTAGCTGTAACACACCACACTTTCACACACACACTAGTTCACTGGACATACCAACACAAGATTTATCTTCATGGTTAGACTATTGGACAATGGATTTTTCAAGTAAGAACAACACTATTGCTGAGGGTGTATAACTATTGCTGAGGGTGTATAACTATTGCTGAGGGTGTATAACTATTGCTGAGGGTGTATAACTATTGCTGAGGGTGTATAACTATTGCTGAGGGTGTATAACTATTGCTGAGGGTGTATAACTATTGCTGAGGGTGTATAACTATTGCTGAGGGTGTATAACTATTGCTGAGGGTGTATAACTATTGCTGAGGGTGTATAACTATTGCTGAGGGTGTATAACTATTGCTGAGGGTGTATAACTATTGCTGAGGGTGTATAACTATTGCTGAGGGTGTATAACTATTGCTGAGGGTGTATAACTATTGCTGAGGGTGTATAACTATTGCTGAGGGCATATACCTATGACAAATAGTACATTAACTTGCCACCGCCACTCATTTGAATAGAAAATTCACTCCGGTAAGTTCGTTAGTTTTAACTGCTCTCACAAAAGTATTCAATTCCATTTCCTTGGATGATTCGGGTAAAGAAAGGATTAAGTTTAGTGGAGTATGGGGACAGGGTCAACCACCAAGCAAACACAACAATGTGAGGGCCAAAGTACAAAACGACAGAAGTATGTACACACATACATATATAACCAGCAAATATCCCCAACCATCAATGTGTATCCCTTGATAGTGTCTTGCTCGCTCGCCAATAATACTTATAACATGGTATATTCAAACTGTCCAATCAGATTGCTCAATTCGAGATGAACATATTTCATAGTCCCACCTCTTAGGAGGTAACAAGTGCACTATCCATTCAAAATTAGTTGTCATGTGTTTCCCATAGCCTAGAGCTATGGTACAAGTCGGTTGCATCCCTCCGTGTTCGGTTGGTACGGGATTTACACTATCCTTGGGCCTTTGGCCCTCGGTTGTGTAAACCCTGTACCGACTTCTATGCCGTGGTGTAACTACACATCCACTCAAATCCATGAACACGACAGGTTAAATTGAGAATGGCAGAATATATTCACAAAACAGCCACACACCCCCCCCACTGCACGGCCACACCTCCTCCACTGCACGGCCACACCTCCACCACACGACCACACCTCCTCCACCGCACGACCACACCTCCTCCACCGCACGACCACACCTCTTCCACTGCATGGCCACACCGCCTCCATTGCACGACCACACCTCCTCCACCGCATGGCCATACCTGCTAGAGGACTACAACTGAACATAAACTACTGTATTGGTCAAAGTCTTTTCAACCTTTAATAGAGAGCAACACCCACTCTCAGGCTTAGTTTAGGCCACACCCACTCTCAGGTTTAGTTTAAGCCACACCCCTCCCCTTAGCCCTCCTCACATTCTTCTTGTCCTGGTCTTGCGTGCGTTGCAGGAATCGAATGCAGAGTTTGGTTAGAGTAGAAGCTATAGCTGAAGCTAAGAAGAACTTGCCATCCAACAGATAACCTCTCAACGGAGGACTGCCAGGAACACCACACAGAATATACAGTAAACAACACAACTCTACTAACAACATATCACTATAGCAACAACATGGCCCCTCCCACTCACATCTTCTCTTCCTTGGAGACAGCAGTGGCTGTGAGAGCACTTTGCGTAGCGTACGTGCCATGTGCTGTAACTAGAGTGGAGGCGGAGCCACTCCCACCACTGGTCTTACTAGCACTCTTCTCCTCTTCTTCGTTCTCATCCCCTGCACTCTTACGTAACTCAGAATCCACAATAGGAATCTAAATCATGCACACCACAATTAATAACAATGAACTGAATGAGACTAAACTAGGGAACCAGTGAGCACCCACACACTGCCTTCTCACTGACCTCCGTACCACATCCCTTACGACTAAACTAGTGAACCAGTGAGCACCCACACACTGCCTTCTCACTGACCTCCGTACCACATCCCTTACGACTAAACTAGGGAACCAGTGAGCACCCACACACTGCCTTCTCACTGACCTCCGTACCACATCCCTTACAACTAAACTAGGGAACCAGTGAGAACCCACACACTGCCTTCTCACTGACCTCCGTACCACATCCCTTACGACTAAACTAGTGAACCAGTGAACACCCACACACTGCCTTCTCACTGACCTCCGTACCACATCCCTTACGACTAAACTAGGGAACCAGTGAGCACCCACACACTGCCTTCTCACTGACCTCCGTACCACATCCCTTACGACTAAACTAGGGAACCAGTGAGCACCCACACACTGCCTTCTCACAGACCTCCGTACCACATCCCTTACGACTAAACTAGGGAACCAGTGAGCACCCACACACTGCCTTCTCACTGACCTCCGTACCACATCCCTTACGACTAAACTAGGGAACCAGTGAGCACCCACACACTGCCTTCTCACTGACCTCCGTACCACATCCCTTACGACTAAACTAGGGAACCAGTGAGCACCCACACACGCCTTCTACACCTCCGTAACCACATCCTTACGACTAAACTAGGGAACAGTGGAGCACCCACACACTGCCTTCTCAATTGGACCTCCGTACACATTCCCTTACAACTAAACTAGGGAAACAGTGAGCACCCCCACACACTGCCTTCTCACTGACCTCCGTACCACATCCCTTACGACTAAACTAGTGAACCAGTGAGCACCCACACACTGCCTTCTCACTGACCTCCGTACCACATCCCTTACGACTAAACTAGGGAACCAGTGAGCACCCACACACTGCCTTCTCACTGACCTCCGTACCACATCCCTTACGACTAAACTAGGGAACCAGTGAGCACCCACACACTGCCTTCTCACAGACCTCCGTACCACATCCCTTACGACTAAACTAGGGAACCAGTGAGCACCCACACACTGCCTTCTCACTGACCTCCGTACCACATCCCTTACGACTAAACAAGTGAACCAGTGAGCACCCACACACTGCCTTCTCACTGACCTCCGTACCACATCCCTTACGACTAAACAAGTGAACCAGTGAGCACCCACACACTGCCTTCTCACTGACCTCCGTACCACATCCCTTACGACTAAACTAGTGAACCAGTGAGCACCCACACACTGCCTTCTCACTGACCTCCGTACCACATCCCTTACGACTAAACTAGTGAACCAGTGAGCACCCACACACTGCCTTCTCACAGACCTCCGTACCACATCCCTTACGACTAAACTAGTGAACCAGTGAGCACCCACACACTGCCTTCTCACTGACCTCCGTACCACATCCCTTACGACTAAACTAGGGAACCAGTGAGCACCCACACACAGCCTTCTCACTGACCTCCGTACCACATCCCTTACAACTAAACTAGGGAACCAGTGAGCACCCACACACTGCCTTCTCACTGACCTCCGTACCACATCCCTTACGACTAAACTAGGGAACCAGTGAGCACCCACACACTGCCTTCTCACTGACCTCCGTACCACATCCCTTACGAACTAAACTAGGGAACCAGTGAGACTGCAGACTCCGTTACCACACCACATGCCTTCTCACTGACCTCTGTACCACATCCCTTACGACTAAAGTAGTGAACCAGTGAGCACCCACACACTGCCTTCTCACTGACCTCCGTACCACATCCCTTACGACTAAACTAGTGAACCAGTGAGCACCCACACACTGCCTTCTCACAGACCTCCGTACCACATCCCTTACGACCTCTGTACCTTCATGACCGCTGTAACCCACACATTGCCTTCTCACTGACCTCCGTACCACATCCCTTACGACCTCTGTACCACATCCCTTACGACCTCTGTACCTTCATGACCGCTGTAACCCACACCTGTCCATTGACCTCTGCAGACCTACACACCTCTCCCATGACCTCAATACCCACACGACCTCTGTACCTTCTCTCCTTCATACATGTATGTACCTCATAAACTTCTCTATTGACCTTCATAGGCCTACACACCTTTCCTATGACCTCTGTACCTTTCTCATGACCTTTGCAAACCTACTCAGCTTGCCATGACCTCTATACCTTCTGCATAATCTTTGTAGACTTACACACATCACATGACCTCTATAAGCCACACCCTCCTTCATGACCTTTGTAGATACGCACCTCTCCAAGAGAAGTCTTTATCTCCGCCAACACATTAGCAATTTCTTCAACACTCGTACAATACTCCCCAAGGATCCACAGAGCAGCACGATGAATGCTACACACACACACACACACACACACACACTGTAGATGAAGCACACCCAGGGTTTCATTTAGGGGGGGGCGAAAGGGGGCATTTGCCCCCCCTTGGATTCTAAGTGCCCCCCACCCTTTTGAAAGAACCGATATTTATTAAGAGAAAAATGTAAACCAAATTAATAATAAACAATATTCACACAGCAATTCGTCTAGGTTTTTTGTTCCATACTGTAATAATGTCATTTAATTGTGTAGATGAGAGCGTCTCGGGTGTCTCCATGGCTATTTTCATCAAATAGGATAATTGTGATTGCCCAATTCGATTTCGAATTCGTGTTTTAATTAGTTTCATTTTGGAGAAGCTCCTTTCCACTGAAGCAGTGCTGACAGGGATAGATAGACATATGTTTGCCAGGGTGCTAATGTTTGGAAAAATTTCACTAAGCATATCACTTGTGGTGAGCTCTTTCAACTGCAAGTGCAGGTTACCTTTCGGCTTCTTCGATAAGTAGCTTCGAAATGTTTTCCACTCCTCTCGGGTTTCGCGGGAAATAAGAGCTTCTTTGGTGTATTCATCTCCACCAGCAGTCTTAGCAGGCAGCTCTGCACCATAGTGAGCTAATAGTACATTTATTAAGTCCTCACCATATGTATGGAAGTCAGAAGAGTCAGCAGCTGGCACTTTCTTCGGATCAAAGATGCCAAATGAGGAGACAATATCTTGTGAAATAAATCTGCTGGATATGTTTGCCTTCAGCATCCTGATAAACGGTTCAGCCACTTGTCCTTGGAATGTAGCAATGCTTTCCGTGGTTAACGTGATGTCAGTGACTTCTTCGATCTCATTCTTTGCATCCATCAGTTCTAATACCCAGTTAGCAGCAGGTAACATGGCATCATCAAGTGTATTGAGAGTGGCATCAACAAGAGGGGTGATAGCTGTCAAGTCTATTCTCTCAGTCTGGAGAGCTCTGCTCAACTTCGCCACTTGTGGCAGAACATAATCAAGGAGGTATATGGCCACTAAAGTTGAGGGCCTACATAAGGCTTTACTGATACCTAGAGCTTCAGGTGCATGTGTCTGCTCATAGATATTGTTTAGAGCAGTCACAATTGCACTGTAGCTAGCTTTGACTGCCTTCACACAGCGTTCATGGGACAGCCAGCGAGTATCTGATGGTTTCACAACTTTCAGCTCAGGTAAGTCAAGCACCTGCTGTACTGCTTTGAGACTCTCAGCTCGCTTAGGAGAATAGTGGAAAAATTTCCAGAGGGTGGTGAGTGTGATGTACACATGTTTTATCCCACTGGTAGCATTAGCTGCTTGAACGCATGCTAGCTGTAGCAAATGGCAATGGCAGTGTACGAAAAGTGCATGAGGTGAAATTTTCTTCAGGAGACTCTGCACACCATTGTGTTTCCCAGAGAAAGTAGCTGCTCCATCGAATCCCATACCCACCAGCTTGCTAATCTGTATGTTTTTATCTTTCATGAATTCAACAAGGGCAGAATAAATAGTCTTTGCATCAGTAGCTTTCAATGGAACTATATCCAAGAAGTGCTCAACAGGTTGACCGTCCATGTTCACCCAGCGGAAGAAAATTGAAAGCTCTTCTGTGGTCGTCACATCAGTGCACTCATCTGCCATTATGCTGAAATGGGAAGCTTGGCGAAGCCGTTTCAGTAAACATTCTTCAGCCCATAAGCCAACTGCCTCAACAAATTCAACAACAGCAACTTTAGATGTGTAGGTTGCATTTAATCTAGCTCTTTCAAGGAACCCCTTTAAATCTTCTGCACCACAACTTACGATTAGATCAATAAGTTCATCAAAATTTGTTGTGTGGGGAATGTGGCGACGAGCTAGAAAATGGGTGCAACGAATTAGAGCTTTAATGGCCATTCTGTTCTTCAACTTTTCCTCATCATTAATTTGTTGGAGTTGCTGAATGACTGACCCTTCTTGTAGTGCTGTAGCTGCAGCCATCTCTGCTTCACATGATAGGAGGTGAATATCACTCTTTGCATGAATTTTCATCTTCTCTATTGCCTTCTTCCAGTTCGTGAAAGGTTTTGAGATCCATGTTCCTCCTGTTCTTTGAAGAGAAATTCCTCTCTTCCTGCAAACCTTACAAAAAGCTCCTTGGAAATTTTTATCAAACATCAGCCAATTGAAGCTCTCTTCCCATTTTTTGTTGTATTTTCGACTGCTTGCAGTGATTTTCTTGCTTTTCTCATGTGTAGTTAATCTTTCCTTTGCATGCTTCTCATGGACAATTAATCTTTTCTTGGCAGGACTTGGCTCCAAAAACTCAGTATCAGATTGATTGCTGTCAATTTTATCTTCTGTGTCACTGCTACTTGAGTGGCCAGGTGACTTTGAAGAGCTTGCACCACAGAAGAAAGAGCGAATATCCATTTGAGACTATCTTAAGCTGTCAGGGACTACGAGTGCTTAGAGTTCTGGTTCTGGAAGTTGTAGAATCTGTATAGATCAAAACTCAACAACTGCTACGGTGAGCTGAGGGCTGGCCTTTTTATAGCCAGCCAGCAACCGTAAGTGTGAATCAACGTGTGATAAACCTAAGGGGAGGTGAGAGTCAGAGTTGAATAGTGTGTGAAAAGCATCTAAATAGTGAATGTCACAGTTGACTGAAAATTGCTAGACGGTGGAGGTGAAAATGAGTAGCTGAATTAACTTGTCAGGATCTGACATATGCAGACCTCATTAGATAAGATTATGTTTTTTTAATGTAGGACATAGGCCTTCCAATAATTCTATTTCACTCCCATGGTGACCAGTGCCGCCCGCCCCCCCTTACATTTTCAAAACTCTATTTTGCCCCCCCTTGCAAGAATGTCTGGATGAAACACTGACACCTACAATGTTGAACTCCAGGTAGTAGAGTGAATTGGTTAGTGTGTCCTCAAAGCACTGAAGATCACATGTGCTGAAGTTATACATGCTTCTCTATCAGGTAAAGGGTCGCCTGCTAAAGATAAATCTCATTTCAACTCGCATCACACAAGATCGTACAAGGTCATAGAGACTGTGACCTCTGGAGAACCAGACAGAGTTAATAACAGACCAAACAAGCTGAATACCACATAATGACAACTAAATGGGTAAGGGGTAGGTTTCATAAAGTACCACTGGTTAGCACATGTGTACAATAAGATCTTAAGATACGATAGGAGTGCATGTGACCCCAATAGTCCCACATGAACTATGACCCTATAGCCCCACATGAACTATGACCCCAACAGTCCCACATGACCCCAATAGTCCCACATGACCTATGACCCCAATAGTCCCACATGAAATATGACCCTACACACCCACAATGATCTATGACCCCCACTGTGCCACATGACCCCTACAGTCCCACATGACCTATGACCTCTCCATACTGACTTGGCAGACTTGATGTGAGGGAAGACTTCCAGTAGCTTGTCAACCACGTGAGTCTTCAGTTGAGGATATCTCTGAATGGCTTCTCTCACAAACACAATCACTTCCTCTGAAGTTCCTTCATCATTGTCAGACAGAAACTCCAGCAACTAAACACACACACACACACGTACACATGCATATATACACACATACGCACACACTAACCAGAGGAACGACAGCCGGTGCTACGCTAGTGAATCTAATGGAGCAAGAGTGCAGAGTTCTGACGAGACTCTGTCTGTAGCTAGCCATGTCACCACTATCAACTCCTCCTCCTTCACCACCATTACTGCTGCTGGCCACCTCCTTCTTCAATACCATCACAACCTACAAACAAACAAATAATACAACATTACAACAGCAATAATCACCTCATAAACACATATACACACCTCCTCTACGTTCCTAGAGTTCACTAGATCCAGCACAAGAGACAAAGTCTTCTTACGAACTTCTAAAGATGGCGAAGTTAAAACACGAAGAATATCCATCAACATGTCCTAAACAACACAATAGCATAACACACAAACAAACACCCTGTAGCCTTCCATGATAGGTCACACTACTTCACTGGCCCCTCCCACTAACTCCACCCACCAATTTACCTGCATAACTCTCTCCTGTCCTCTGACGTCTTTGAGCGCAGTGAGTCTGTCCAGAACTATCAACTTCACATTATTGTCACTTTCCTTAACAATCAGGTCAATATAGCACTGGGCAGCAGCCTAACACACAAACATACACACATCAGATCTAGTAGCACTGGGCAGTGCCTAACACATCAGATCTAGTAGCACTGGGCAGTGCCTAACACACAAACAAACACCCAGTACACCAGGTTGGGTTGGTTGGTGGGTATAAATTATGGAATATACACATACTCGTATTTTCTGAAGTAACCTCTGACCCCAGAACACTAGAGTAGTACAGGTACGTACCTTCATGGCTGAAGGAGTTGAAGTTAGAGTGACTAAAGTACCAGCTGCTTCGTAACGAACTGCTGCACTAGTGGAGTTCAACAGGTTGTAGATACAGCGAATAAAGCGAGCACGCTCAGTAGGATTAGTGTGACACACCTACCACACAAACAGATATCACTACAGCTTGTAAATGTGAAATCATTAACTTAATCTATATACAACCTGACCACGCCCACTTACCACACCCACCACAGTCCCTGACTCACTTTGTAGACCAGTTCCACAATTACTAATTGCAGAATATCGTTGAATTCATTGACTTGATCGATACACGACGTCAGATAATCCAGTGCTCTATCCTACACGAGCACACACATACACACACAATGCCCACACTCCTTCATTAGCACACACATACTTACTCTGTCTGCATGGATGAGCATCATGAAGGCGTTTCTCTTACAAGATGGGTCCTGCTCTCCCTCCAAATAGGAATGAATCAACTCAGGGGCATCTGGAATGAGACTGTCACAGTTCCTAGAGCAACATAGACACCCACATAAAATGGCATGCAGTGTTTGATACAGAACAGGGGAAAGAGGGGAGGAACATAGGGACTTCCCCCCTCCCCTACACTTAGTGAGTGTGGTCAGTAATGCTAGGTGTAGCACAGTTACGTGTGGTGGGTGTGGTTAGTGATGTGCTTGTCATGGGCGTGGCAAAACATTACTAACCACGTCCACCCTAGCTTGCCTCACTTACTTATAGATAGTATAAATTGCTAGAACTGCATTTCGGCGCACGTAGGCATGACGATGCTCCAGGCATGCTCGGATGGATGGCATAAGAGGCTCCAGCAATTCCGGCTCCTTTAACTTGCACAAAAACCTCAGAGTTGAGCCTCGGATGAACTCATTGGGATGTTGCAAGTCCTGCACAAACAAAAAAATTTATCAATAACCCCACAAACATCTTCGTTCAAAGAGTGCAGCATATGCTGTGAGACAGATAACTCGAACCAGCGAGAGAACTCTGAACAGCTCCATAAATACTTGCACTTCTCAAGCACATATTAGCCCAGTTCAGAGTACATATTAGCTCAGTTCAGAGTACACATTAGCTCAGTTCAGAGTACATATTAGCTCAGTTCAGAGTACACTTATCATTCCCGTGTACTCACTCTCTTCAATGGTGCTTAGAAACACTGCCTACAGGCACAAAAAAACAGCACTCTACATTTCAGGTAATATGCCTCAGGATAAACGTAAACTAGGACTTGTGATGTATTCCAACTTCTCACCTGTGCCTGCTTACTCCCACCACTGATTATATAAAACGTGCAACTTTAAAATGGCGTCAATTGGTTACTAGTAAAAAAAAAAAAATCTTTTGGTACTGGTCACTAAATTTGTAGAAAAAGTCAGCAGTGTTTCACTTCAGTCTCCACCCACCCGCCCCTCCTCTCTCACGTAACAGCCCTTGATTCCTCCACCTGCCCCTCCCACATGTACCATAGCCACCCTTTACCTTCCTGTATGCGTCGCACACCAGAATCATCTCGTGCAGCAGTTTCCCGTCCGGGCTTGTCTTGGGCCAAATCTCCCAGAATATCAGGAGTAACTTCTTTATCTGGTGATCGCTAGAAGGCAGCAGAAATCTGATGATGGTCATTAGTAGCCCGGGCAAACGCTCCCCATTCAATACCAACTGAATAACTTTCTTCAGGGCAGCCACTTTGCCACGAATATCTCCATGTTCTGTGAAACACAACCTCATCAACACCACTGTTCTATGAAACACCTCACTCAACATCACTCTTTAACATGTTCTATAAAATACAACCTCATCAACACCACTCTTTAACATGTTCTGTGAAACACAACCTCATCAACACCACTGTTCTATGAAACACCTCACTCAACATCACTCTTTAACATGTTCTATAAAATACAACCTCATCAACACCACTCTTTAACATGTTCTGTGAAACACAACCTCATCAACACCACTCTTTAACATGTTCTATAAAACACAACCTCATCAACACCACTCTTTAACATGTTCTATGAAACACAACCTCATCAACACCACTCTTTAACATGTTCTATAAAACACAACCTCATCAGCACCACTCTTTAACATGTTCTATAAAACACAACCTCATCAACACCACTCTTTAACACAGCAGGCTGAACCTAGTTTATGTCACTTGCCCACTCTGCTCAGAAGCAAGATTCTTTACCCAGTGCACACTGAAGTGATATCCCTTACCAGTCCACACTGAAGTGATATCCCTTACCAGTCCACACTGAAGTGATATCCCTTACCAGTCCACACTGAAGTGATATCCCTTACCAGTCCACACTGAAGTGATATCCCTTACCAGTCCACACTGAAGTGATATCCCTTACCCAGTCCACACTAAAGTGATATCCCTTACCCAGTCCACACTAAAGTGATATTCCTTACCCAGTTCTTTTACCTAGTCCATTTCCACTCTCCCAATTGTGACCTAGTCTGGCATAGCCAGACCCTTTACCAAACTGCTACACGGGGAAAGGGTGTCAGACCTATATACCGATTTGTACCGGACAACAACATTCCTGCGTGGCCAATGAAATCACTGTAAGCACATCACATGATCAATTGAGGTTTGTGCAGCCAGAAGACAATGCATCAATGATTGCGTAGGTTGTTAAGCAACTGGACTGATCGCACATTATGAATATCATTTTAAACGGTTCAATTGCATTCCAGAAGTACACAGAGTCTATAGGTCTGACACCAGACACTTTTCCTGCGTAACAGTTTGGTAAAGGGTCTAGCTATGCCAGACTAATAGTGAACATGCATTAGGTATAGCTACTGCAACTACTTCATACTCACTGATAGAAGCCCACTTCAGAATTCCAGTATGCAAGACAACAATAGAAGAATCAAAATCAAAACTTGAACACATTTCATAACCTGATTAGCATACTCCAGTGAATATCTTAAAATCAGCAACTCAGAAATTAATGATCTGCATACAGCAGAGGCTTCAGGAGACTGAACCATAGGCTATTATCTAACAGGAGCTACTTACAATAGTTAATTTACTCAGAGCAAAAGGCTTCACCACTACCGCGTTTTATGGACATACCTATGTCTTGCTTTAGCTGTTGCTCATTGGGAGCCTCAGTTTCAGTTGGGTTGTTTATGATAGTATAGCATATCTGCTCGCTAGACATGTTTGCCGCAGGATCACACAAGGAATACCGGTGCACCTCACACACACAGATAAAAATAAAAAAAAGAAGAAGCGACTTCCTCTCTAGTGAATGGGGCTCGGGGTCAAAGGTCAACACTGGAAAGTTGGCCACGTACGTACATTTGACTCACGTGATTGAACACAAAGTCCGTTGTAAATTGACAATTGAGACTGTGTAATGGTAAGGTGTGGCATAAAAAAATCAGTGGCTGTCCCGCGAGGCTGTGTAGCAGTGCTAGGCAGCACAGGCTACTGCACTCTTCCTCACGTATTCATTCATTTTTCCTTTATCTCTAAAATTTTCGCTTTCTGTACAATCTCACATTATTAGGTAAGGTGTGCAACAACAAAAACATTTTCGGTACGGTGTGTCCGCCTCAGAAACGCGGCAGGTAGAATAACACAGCTTTGTGTGTCATTTCTACTTAACACTACACAGTATTCCCTCACCTCTTGGCCATTCAAACCTCCATTGAGAAGAAACATTGAGATTCATACTTGCTGTAACTTTCAATGTAGTTTGTATAATGCAACTAACTTTTAACTATGTGCAAAATTTGTTTGAATTAGGAAATGGTTATTACTACACTAAGTTTGTTTTGGGGTTTTAGCACCTTGACATCTCGAATACCTCCAGAGAAAGTTAGCTTGACACTCTCAACCTGTTGGTCATCATCACCTCACTTTATAGAGCCAGTGAGATTGGCACAATTAGTGTGAGATGAGGAACCTAGCTAAGTTGTCTGAATTGACTAAAATAAAGTGATTAAACTAAAATGCAACATTTTAAAGGAAAGGTTGAATGAATGAACAAATTAGAATACATGGTAACAAGACACTAGTCACGTTTAACAAAAGACCAAGTTTAGAGTTTGTACATGTCAGAACAGCCTCCATAGCTTCCTTTATCAGGACAGCCTCCATGGAGGGCAGCTTCTTCCCCAAATTCCCAGCTTCCCCAGTAGCTTCCCTTCTAATTGCATAGTGGTGCAGTATGATGTGGAGATGAATTCTAATTACAGCACTTATCTCATGTGATCTTGGTACAGTAGCAGTAGAGGCTGCGGTTCCAGAAAGTACCTTAGTCTTGCAGAGTGTCCGAATATCTCTTCACTCATTGTTTGACTGATAATTGACTTGAAAAAATGCTAAAATGTTCACACAGCCTAGAAATAAAACACTTAGGTCTGTAAAGTACTAAAAGGTGTAAGATTTAGTGGGAGTAATTGTGGGGATGTTTTAGAAAATGACTGTCAATGCCAAATTTGTGTGAGTTGAGAAACTTGAATGTTGATACCCTCAAAATATTCTACTATAACACTCTTCTTTTAAAGTCCAGCAACATCGCACCCACTAGCAGTGCTATGATAAATTCTTTTTTTCTTTTTTTGTGAACTTTAGTAATGAAGAAACCAGCTGAATAGGAGTAGCTCACTAATATTGTGAAATATTGAGATAAGTTTAGAATATTGAGAATTGTGTCTGTGATATTGAGATAATTCTATTTGCTAGCTGTTTCTTGTTGGACTACATAAGTCAATAAACTTTAATTCCAGTACGTTTCGAACAAGTTTGCTAGTTTTCTTCAGGTACAGAAAATAGCAAACAAGTGGAGTAACTGCTGAATGACTCAATAATGGTGAATGGATGAATGGCTTAGCTAGGGGTGCTAAAATAGGTGCTGATTGTTAGAAGTACACCAGTGATTCATCTTATAATGTCACTTGTCCAGATAAGGCTGATAGCAAGTCCCTCATCCTGGTTGAAGTTGGAATTCTCCTGATATGAATAGCCTCTTTGATGTGTCTCTTATGCCAGTTTATTTCTGTATCTATCACTTAGCTTCCACTCCTATCTATCCTGTGTCCTTCTTCCAGGCAATGTTGTGCCATGGCAGATGTACTGGTATCCAGGTTCCTGCAGCATCTCTTGTGTTCACTCGTGTGAACTTGCAGAGCCCGACCTGTTCCACCTATGTACGAGCGGTTACAGTCCAGACATGGGATTCTGTATCTCACCAGTTGATTGCTGTCATCTGGTCTTGATTTCACTTGAGTTGAGGTCAGTCTAGAATATTGAGGATTGTGTCTGTGATATTGAGATAAGTTTAGAATATTGAGGATTGTGTCTGTGATACTGAGATAAGTTTAGAATATTGAGGATTGTGTCTGTGATACTGAGATAAGTTTAGAATATTGAGGATTGTGTCTGTGATACTGAGATAAGTTTAGAATATTGAGGATTGTGTCTGTGATATTGAGATAAGTTTAGAATATTGAGGATTGTGTCTGTGATATTGAGATAAGTTTAGAATATTGAGGATTGTGTCTGTGATATTGAGATAAGTTTAGAATATTGAGGATTGTGTCTGTGATATTGAGATAAGTTTAGAATATTGAGGATTGTGTCTGTGATACTGAGATAAGTTTAGAATATTGAGGATTGTGTCTGTGATATTGAGATAAGTTTAGAATATTGAGGATTGTGTCTGTGATATTGAGATAAGTTTAGAATATGAGGATTGTGTCTGTGTCTTGATATAGCTAGCTAATTATCTATACAATGTATTCCAATGTAATGGCTGGTTTCTAAACCATTTCTATCTTGTAATGCAAGTTTCTTGAAAGCATTTCATGATGTCTGTTATGAGTATGCAGTGTGAGCTGCCTAACTGCTATATGCAAGCTTTCTTCTTACAATAACATACCAGCAATGCCAGTTGGGCAGCCCACACTGCATACTCATAACAGACATCATGAAATGCTTTCAAGAAACTGCATTACAAGATTGAAATTAGAGAACGAAAGACTCGATGCTTCAATTGTTTAATAACCAGCCATTACATTGGAAATATTTTATAGATAATTAGCTAGCTATATCTGCGAGTGTGGTGTGATTTTAGATGAAACCTGCTGATATTGCAATAAAAAGTAACCCTCAATATATAATACTTCCTGTAGCAATTAGCAAGGTTGGAAGTTGGTACTGCAAACTGCATCTTAGGAGTGTCTAAACAATATTGTGCTTAACTTAAATCATAGACATCACAAAATGCTAATTTTTTGTTATATTATCGCTGCATGCTATCTAATATCCTTGAATGTAGTCTTACCAATTTCACTACTTGAATAGCTTATATATAACATGAGGGGGAGTTAGAAGCCAGTATTGAAAATGTTATCTCAATTTGCAACCATAACGTTCAACCTCGGTGAGCCTCCTCCCCTTTGAAATTTCTGTCTATGCCTGCTCTATGAAAGAGGTCCGAATACAAGTTAATGTGTGTTCAAATTAATAGAATAACGATTATATATTACAGAAAAGTAACATGAAATATATACAGCGTCCATAATTATGTGCCATAAGTTTGCTGATATAGTCAATTAATTTAATTAAATCTATTCAGTGTGATAAGTATAAATGAAGGCTAACAAGTGAACTAAACTGCAGTATACTGCAGCATTGAAGTTGAACATACACTTCTCTCCTATAAATACATATAAATAAGCATCAGTCAGAATATTGAAAATGTAAACAACTACAACAACACAGCATCGCACACATCAGCTGCTCGCAACTAATGGTGGAATCTAGCCCAAGAACATAAAATATTGTATTTAAAAAAAATGCTCTATTAATTTATTCATTTGATACAGGAGAATATCACAAGTTTGTTGACTTACTGTTTACATGAGTGGCACAAACATGAGTGCAATACAGCCAATGAAACGAGTCATTAACCACTACATTTATTGTGCACAAAGCACAATGGATAAAATGCTATATGCTATGACAATAGTTCAAACTTTGGTTAGCTGATGAGTGTACACCTTCGCAGCCATGAAGATTCTGGATGTTTCATTGAGGAAGATGCTGTGAGAAGTGAAGCACGGACAAAACCAAGTTCTAGTGAAGTGTGTAGTTAAAGTGACTGAGCGGAATCCTGCAGTAGAAAGCAGCTGCTAGTATTTCACATCAGTAAGAGTACATGTAGTTTCTGTATATAGTAATGATACTCTTGTCTCAAATATTTCATACCTGTACTTATAACAGAAGGTGGGGTATGATGTTTGGTAATCAAGTACTACTGCACCATCAAGTACTATTAATGTATTAATGCAAGATTCAACAAAGTAGTGAAACAAAATTATTATGTACAATACAAGTTTGGAATTTTCTCATACTAGCTTACTTAAACCTATTGCAGTTTGCAATGAATGCTATTTGAACATAAATTTCTTTTCTTACCAGATAAGCAAGTAGGAATCACCTCAGTCCAAGTTCTGTTTGAAGTACATATTCTCTGAAACTTCCCAATAATTCTATATCCTTTATTGCAAAAGTATGTTGCCATTGATCCCACCTCAAAATTATTAGTAAGAGCTAGTCTACCATTCAAAGGAGACTCTAAAACTCTACAAAATGCTATAATTAAAGACACACACATTAAATATGATATAGTAATGTCTGTGCCAATTTACTCTAAAGTTAAAACATATTGGAATTCTTAGCTTTTACATTTTTAACAGTGATGACATTATATCTATTTGAGCATGTCACAAAATAGTACATTTTAATAAATGTTGTGTCTTATTCCACCACACACAAGCCTGCATTATTTTCTCACAAGTTTTAAATATGCTGCGGAAAGATACAGAGTCAAACATTTTTATGCCCAAATCATAGCATTGTATATGCTCACTAGAGGAACACTCCTACTAAACTATCACTAGAGGAACACTCCTCCTGAACTATAACCAGAGGAACACTCCTCCTAAACTATCACTAGAGGAACATTCCTCCTAAACTATCACTAGAGGAACACTCCTCCTGTTAGGGTCCTCCGAAGAACCCAAACAATAAAGATATATGCCAGCCTATTAACACTTTGAACTTATTAATGAACCCATTTCATCATATGTACATCCCTTACCTCACCTTAATGTTATTCATGTTTAGTTCTACCCACAGGTCACCCTCATATGTTATTTCCTTATAACTTCACGCATAGTTTCTATTAAATTGAATTGGCAAGTATTCTGCTAGCCTCTGTAGACCTGAGCGTATATAACGCGTTTAGGAGTGCGCCCCTTTTGATTCACTGCAGCAAGACTGCAAGCCTAGCGGCCAGCGGTTGCGCCCAGATCCGAGTCTGCGTCACTGCAAGCTAACCAACTAGCTAGCTAGACTACGACCCTTTTCCTGGTCCTTCAATTAGGAGGTCATCTGTGCAGGAAACGCCTGTACACTACGACTGTGGCCTTTACCTACCTTCAACTTCTCCAAGACGAAGCCCCGAACAGACCCGCCCACCCTCTTGCTACTTCAGATCTCGACTTCCCCCTGGACTTCGAGCTGCGGTCTCGAGATTGCTGAGCCCTGATCCTTGACCAATCTGCACGTGAAAGATTACGTTTGACTTCAGCCCTCACATACCTACGGATCATCACTCCAGTTCACTTCTGCGACTACTACATTGTGGATTTGTATACTATGGATGAATCGCCTACAACATCTCCTTCCTCCTTGGAACGTCTGAGGAGACAGAGAGCCCACCGCCGCGGCAACATTACCCGGTATTCCCGTAAAGTTGAAACTTTCGCCTCTCGTTCGCTCCGTGATGTTACTGAGCTTGAACTCACTTCTCTCCTTCGTGACCTAGACTAGGAGATTGCCAAACACTCCCTCCTCCAAGATGAAATTGAACTCCTCGTCTCCGATGACTACGACGCCCTGGACGCAGAAATGGCAGATAGGGACCGTCATGACGAGGTTCACTCCTCTGTCCGCCTGGACATCGAAAGTCTTCAAAAACGCCTAGCCACCTATGCCCTAGGAACAGACCTCGAACTTCAACTCGATGTACTCATCAACCTTACTGACTCCACCCCTGAAGCCACCTCAGCGTTCAAAGAACTACGCCAAGCCTTTAGTGCCTTTACCCATCAGACTGCTTCCTTCGCTGCTGTTGAGGAATTCGCCCTCATCACCAAAACGATCAAGGAAGGCATATCAGTCATTCATCACAATATGGCTACCTCGCCTACGACGTCTGCTACCCCAGTTCCTCCTACTTCTAGCACTGAACCTACCCATCAACCCATCTCCAGAGTTGCTCCAGTCAATATCGACTTGCCTAAATTCAGCGATAACCCGTTAGACTAGCGGCATTTCGAAATCATGTTTGCCTCAACACTCGACACTCGAAAAGACAGTCTGTCCAACGGTGACAAAGTTGCCATGCTGTTCCCGACGAAGGACGCCAGTTCCTGAACACTGACAAGGACGGCATCCGCCCCGTCGAGGACATTCTGGACGACTTACGGCAACACTACGGCCGACCTGAGGTTGTAGTGCCTTTGCTCCTGGCTCAGGTCCTACCTGTGGCCACCTTCAGCGACACTGAAGAATGCCTTCGGAAACTTAAAGAAACAGTGCTCAACGGATACAACAGGATCAACCATTACATTGGCGACTCCCTCTCACAATTTCTTGCGTTCTACGTTAAGGAGCGCATGGATTCGACTCTACGCATGGAGTGGGAGAAGACGATCAGTGGTTCAATCCCCAAGCCTACGCTGGACGACCTCGATAAATTCGTCAAACTCAGGCTCCTTCACAAGCCATTTACGATGCCACCTGCCTCTCCATCCTACGCTGCTGCTCCATCTCTCCTGTCAAGAAAAATACCATCTCTGCCCCCTCCTTCATGGCCAGCTCCGCCCTCTCCATCCCCTCAGCTGGGAGGACCCCCTAAGAGACGCACACCGATGAAGTGCGTAGCTTGTGGAGAGGCTCACCTGCTGATGAGGTGCAATACCTTTGCAGGTTTCGACGTGGAACGAAGAAACAAGCTAGTGAGGGAGAAACACCTGTGCCTGAATTGTTTTTCAGAGCGCCACGGATGCAGGAATTGCCCAAGCCGATTTACCTGCAAGTCATGTGGGAGTAAGCACCACACTCTCCTGCACAAAGATGCAGCTACCCTCAATATTTCATCAATGTCTCTTCCTCCTCAACCTACTGTGTCTCCTACCCCTGAGGAACAACCTGGCAGTCTCCATCCTTCATTCCCGAACACCCTCGTCGCCACCCTAGATCATGACGGACGTACTGCAAAGGTCCGGGTCCTCCTCGACTCCGGCTGTGGTGTTTCGCTAATGACCGAGGAACTAGCCACCAACCTACGACTTCAACGGTATCCACATGCCGTCTCCCTCAATGGCCTTGGAAAACAGGTACACTCCAAATATTATGTTATTACAACCTTACTCTCATCCTCCAGATCCTACTCTACTCAACCTATTACCTTCGCCGTAGTACCACACTTGGTATGTACCACTGTCCCTGAAGACAAGGATGAGATCCTAGCCAGTGCCACCCTGCAGAATGCGTCATTGGCTGACCCTGAGCTGGGAGGACGAGTTGATGTGTTCCTGGGAAACCTGGACTCGGAAGATATCGTCCTCTCTACCTACAAAGACGGCAAACTCAGGATCATCGCCACCCCTTTGGTATCAGCGTTGCAGGACCCATCTCAAAAGGAAGCTCCTCAGCTCTCGCGGTAACCTCAGCTGTACCTGATGATTTGCAGAACAACCTATCACGTCTTTGGGAATTAGACAGAGTTCCTGAAGCCCCCACCCAGTCACCTGATGATGCAAAAGTGCTCGAACACTTCAACGACACTGTCCGAACTGTCAACGGTCGGATCTCAGTCACCCTACCCATGAAGACAGACCCTCCACCCCTTGGAGACTCACGCAGACAAGCCATGTCTCGCCTATTTGCCAATGAGAAGTCCCTTTCCTCAAAGGACAAACTTGACGCCTTTAACGTGGTTCTCAGGGAGTACCTCTCCTTGGGCCATGCTCACCTCATCCCTCATGATGAACTCAATGTCAAGCCTCACTTCTACCTGCCTGTCCATGGTGTTTTCAAGGACTCATCCACGACGACTAAAGTTCGTGCTGTGTTTGACGCCTCAGCGAGATCTACCACCGGTACCTCTCTCAACGACCTACTGCTCCCTGGTCCTAACCTCTACCCACCTTTGCCTGATGTTCTGATCAGATTCAGGAGACATGCTGTCGGATTCTCCGCGGACATCTCGAAGATGTTCCGCGAGATCCTCCTCAATCCTGAACACCTAGACCTTCACCGTTTTCTCTTGCGTAACACAGATGGTCGCGTACGTGACTGCCGCATGGAGCGTCTCACCTTTGGAGTCACCTGCTCTCCATTTCTGGCGACTCAAGCCTTGCATCACCTAGCCATTACCTATCAAGATTCTCACCCTGCTGCTTCTCGTGCAATCATCCATGATTTTTACGTTGATGACTACCTCGCTGGAGCTGACACTCTAGTTGAAGCCAACTTACTGCAGACTGAGCTGTGCGACCTTCTTAAGCAAGCAGGAATGACGCTCAGAAAGTGGAGGTCCAACTCCACTGAATTCCTCTCTCTCATACCTCCTGACTTGCGAGAGAAGGACACCACAGCTCTACCCCTGTCGTCATCCTCCCAGTCTCCCAAAGCCCTCGGGATGCATTGGGATACCACCACCGACACCCTTCACGTTTCCATTCCTTCACCTCCTCCTAGCCTCAACAAAGTGACCAAAAGGACCATTGCCTCTGGCACCGCCGGTGTTTTCGACGCTCTGGGTCTCTTCTCCCCTGCAATTGTGCCAGCCAGGATCCTCTTCCAAGACACTTGGAGATGTGCCCTACCTTGGGACAAACCTGTGCCTAACGACATCCAAGTGAAATGGGAGACCTGGGTGAATGACCTACCTGCCATTAACGAATTCGCGATCCCTCGCCGACTCACTCCATCCTCTTGCCAAGTTGTCTACACATCACTACATGGATTCTCCGACGCCTCTACGGTTGCCTATGGAGTCTCCATCTATGTACGTTCTGTGCTCGACGACGGCTCAGTCTCTGTGACTTTGGTTGCAGGTAAAGCCAGAGTCTTGCCAGTTCGGCCAGTCACCATCTCGAAAGCAGAACTGTTGGGAGCACATCTGTTAGCCAAGATGCTGTCGCACACCGCAGATGTCCTATCAATTCCTCTTGCTGACGTCTATGCCTGGACGGACAGTGAGATAGTGCTGTACTGGTTGCCAAAACACCCCTCCTCCCTGGACAGGTTTGTGGCTAATCGAGTGCACACCATTCAAGACCTCATCCCTCCTTCTGCCTGGCGACACATCTCCTCAGCTCTCAACCCTGCTGACCTTGCCAGTCGTGGAATCCGTGCTCCGGACCTGGCTACCTCCACCTTGTGGTGGTCAGGACCCCGTGGCTTGCTCTGCCTCCTGACAAGTGGCCTACTCACAAGCTCTCCAAACCGAAAGAAGCCTCTCAATGTCTCACTATCTCTACCTCCTATGCCATGAATTCTGAACAGTCTCGTTTCCTCGACGCTCTTTGGTCTAAGTTCTCATCGTACCATACCTTGGTCAGGGTTGCTGCCCGGATTCGACGATTCCTCCGAAACTCACGTTCTTCGACCCCTGTCAAGATCGTCAACGACTCTCTTCTACCTGAAGAGATCTCCGACTCCAAAGCCTTGCTTTTCAAGCTAGCCCAACTCCAGTCTTACCCAGACGCCTTTCAAGCTATCACTAAGCAGAAATCCCTTCCCAAGAATCATCCTTTCCTACGTTTCATCCCTTCCTACACTGATGCTGGACATCTCGCTCTGCACACTCACGTTCGTGATCCCTCCAAACCTTCGTCGCCTTGTTCACTTATTCCTTTACACGCCAAGTCTCTCTTCACCAAGCTGCTAATTCGGACCCTTCATGGCACCTACAGCCATGCTGGTGTTTCTACCCTCCATGCTATTCTATCTTCATCCTATTTCATCCCCAACCTTCGCAACCTTGTGAAGTATGTTAGTTGCACCTGCTCTACATGCCAATGTGCCTACGCAAGACCACTCTACCACTTGATGGACATGTTGCCCTCAGCACGTACAACTCCTGCTCCGCCCTTTGATAGGACGGGAGTTGACTTTGCGGGCCCCTTTACTATCCGGCAGGGGTACACCCGCAAGCCAGTCCTCATGAAAGCATATGCTGCAGTGTTCATCTGTCTGACCACCAAAGTTGTCCACTTTGAACTTTGTGCTTCACTCTCAACTGACGACTTCATCGCCACACTTCGACGCTTCGCTGCCAGGCGTGGATATCCTTCTCACATCTACTCCGACAACGGGACGAATTTCATCGGTGCCCGGGAGGAGATCCGTGAGCTCCAACAGCTCACGGAATCTGAATCGACCAGGAAAGCTGTCGCCAACCTTGTGCAAGAAAATAACATTCAATGGCACAACATCCCGCCCAGAGCTCCACACTTAGGTGGACTGTGGGAGGCGGCCGTCAAGACCATGAAGATGCTGCTCAGGAAGAACATCAAGCCTCACCCCCTACGCTTTGAGGAATTGTACACTTTACTCGTGGACGCCGAAGCTACAATCAACTCCAGGCCGATCACCCCACTTCATGCTGATGACGCCCAAGAAGACCTATGTCTTACCGCAGGACACTTCCTGATAGGGAGACCTCTTAGGGCACCTCCATCTCCACAGCCATCACAGGCTCGACTCTCAACCTTAAGACGCTGGAACCTCACCTCAAGGCTCACAGCAGATCTTTGGAAGCAGTGGCTGTCTATCTACCTGGCCTCATGCGACCAGAGAGCGAAATGACACCGCCGAGGACACCGTTTATCTCCAGGAGACCTCGTCTTCATCAAGGATGAGTCCCTGAGAATCTGCCAGTGGCCCCTTGCCCGTGTAGAAGACATCTACCGAGGGGACGATGGAGAGATCAGGGCTGCAAGACTCAGATGTCGAGGGAAACTCTACGACCGACCCACCTGCAAGCTAATTCCCTTCCTTCCAGATGAAGATTCAACCACGACCCGCCCCGGGAGTATGTTTGGGACCTCCGAAGAACCCAGCCTATTAACACTTTGAACTTATTAATGAACCCATTTCATCATATGTACATCCCTTACCTCACCTTAATGTTATTCATGTTTAGTTCTACCCACAGGTCACCCTCATATGTTATTTCCTTATAACTTCACGCATAGTTTCTATTAAATTGAATTGGCAAGTATTCTGCTAGCCTCTGTAGACCTGAGCGTATATAACGCGTTTAGGAGTGCGCCCCTTTTGATTCACTGCAGCAAGACTGCAAGCCTAGCAGCCAGCGGTTGCGCCCAGATCTGAGTCTGCGTCACTGCAAGCTAACCAACTAGCTAGCTAGACTACGACCCTTTTCCTGGTCCTTCAATTAGGAGGTCATCTGTGCAGGAAACGCCTGTACACCTCCTAAACTACATATCACTAGAGGAACACTCACACTTAACAGTTTATGCAGTTAATTTAACAACAACATTAGAAACTTTTCTTTACTTACTATAACCTTCAACGATCACTTCTGCATGGTTTTGTTGAAATTCAACTGCTTTACTACTTGATAGCAGTGTGAGAGTAAAGGATTCATTCACTCCCAAATCAATTGTGTTTAAAATTTGACAACTTGAGTTCATTGAGGAAGAGAAGTTGTATTGTATGGAGCCAGAGGTTGTCACATCTGAATGCATTATATAATACTATCATATCAATACTTCTGTGATAGCAAGTACTCAATAGTAGCTTCACATGTGCTGAATTCATCAGATGTGGCAATGTTCATTCACTCAACAGCAACAACAAAAATAATCTAATCTAACGACATTGCACAGCCCAGAATGGAGCAAGGCTATGTATTACACATTATACAACTAACGATGTAGCTACACTCCAACTGGGTAGACTAAGCACATGTAACTTGCTCTAGTGAATAACTTTTTTTTTAATCAAGTAACGTTATTGGGTCACGCCTTTATTATTAGTAATTTTTCTTACTGTTTACATGATGTGTAAGATAAACTGGAATGACCGCTCCTTCAGCAATCACACCTTCTGACCCCAAGCATACACTGAAATCTCTTCCATACATGACATCATATTGTGGCTTAGTGAAATACACTGTCAATTCTAAAGCATGAAAAGGTTATTAATGTAGTACAAAATAATAATTAACAATTTAGATTATTCCATAAATTATAAGTGCTGTTATCAGTGGCTACACCATACATTAATCTATCCTTAGCATGCAGTTTACATTACATTGTCTTTTTTACATTCATTCATTCCAATGATAATACATTACAGTTATAAAGAATAAGCTTGAGCAAGGTACCAGTGGTTTTAATATTACAGGGAATGGGTAAGGCATGGTCATAGGGGAAATGATAATGATAAATGTTCAATTACTCGTTTGAGTTCAATAGAAGTGATACTCTTCTCTTTGTGTTCTCCTGTTCAGGACAAACTGGGCGTGGCTATAGGTGTAGTTAGAGGTGTGGTCCTGAACATATTCATTCGTTCATCCATTCATTCAATTTTGTTCATTCATTCATTCACTCGTCCATTCGTCCATTCATTCGTTTGTTGTTCGCTTGTTCATTCGTTTGTTCATCCATGTGTGTATGGCTAAAAATTCCATGTACAGGAGGGCTTTTTCTTGATCCTTATATTCTCCTGCTTCTCTGCTCTCATGATTTGTGGTGGTTTATGGTTAGATGTTGTAAGGTGAGCACTCTTTCCCAACTGAGTTCTGCAAACCAATTATTCATGAATGCACACACCCAGTGTTCCGTTTTTACAGAGCAAGGATTTGACAGGCAGGTAATGACGATGCTTCCACCAGGCAGGTAATGACGATGCTTTACCAGTCAGGTAATGGCAGGTAATGACGATGCTTCCCCAGGACGATGCTTTACCAGTCAGGTATTCACACATGAGTACTACATAGTAAATTTATTATTCATTGGATACTGCAGAATATCACTCGTCTGATTGGCCGTAGTTACGTTCCTGCCTGTGACACTCGTGTAAATACTAAGCCAACAGACTCATGATATTCTCCAGTATCAAATGAATAATAAATATTTATTGTGTACTGAATCGGCCTATTGAGTGCCTTTACATAGAAAATGTATTGAATTGGAAAGTATCGCACGTCTGCAATATTCCACAGTAAAGGGGAAGTCCGGAGTTATTGCGTTGGGTTATTGTGTCCCCATAAGCTTCACTTTTATGCTTATTGCGTCCTCCAAGGGTCCGCTAATTCTATAATACCGTTCTATGCCAATTACATCAATTTGGTTAAATAAAATAACTTCATACGAATGCAGCTTCTATGATTTAGCTATAATGAATGTAAAGACATTAGTCTATAGGTAGTTCCTAATACAACAAAATATTTAATTCTGGTTGTTTTGTTCCTTGCACTTGAGTAGCTAAATTGCTTGTATTGCAGTTTATATGAATAGTGCTGTTAGTTATAGTTTCTCCCTGAAAAAGTTGTAGTGGCATAGAGGAATTAGAAAATTCTGGGGGGAGAGTCCAGTTGGTCTTGTTGAGAAGGCACTACTTTCAGGCTTCACTTTCTGATTATAAGAACTTAAAAAATATGAGACATTTCTTGTTGCTGCTGTAAAGATGCTTGTTTATAAGAGTTTAAACTCTGTATATTTTTGTGGCCAGAGAGCTGCATTATTTGCATATCTGGAATGTTAGAGCTAGCTAGGGATGTTATCATTGTCTTTCAAACAGAATGATTGATTTTCTTCCCTTTCAGAGCTCCTTCTGAATCAATTCTTTTCATGAATTGTCCGATTCTGTCTCTTCTCATCCTTTGATTTTTATACCATTTTGATCCAGGACTGGGCATGTAATTCACAGCCAAATAAAATGGAGAGTGAAGCTGGCACATCTCTGCTGGTCTTTGTTTTATGTAGGCTTCAAATAATTGCACTGGACAGCGATCTGGTTTTTCTGGAGTACTCCACATTTTAGGCTTAAATGGACAAGTGTGGGACCTTTAACCAGTGCGAGTGTTTGTATCCCGTTTGTAAATTTGACATATTTCATACCGTCTGAGGAACACTTGACATCTATGTCACCATAACGCAACTTGTAATGTTCATCACGTTCCCTCATTCTCATGTGCAGGCACAGGAGGAACCACACGGTATCTTGTAAGACTTGTGGTTTCTAATGGTTGTGATGCTTTAGACTTATTTCCCTTTCCTTCTTTCTTCAGCATCTTCTTACTAGCTACGAGTAGCTGTTGAGATGAGCTAAACTCAGAATCTCTTATGATGCTATATGGTTTGTGATGGTCTTACTAGCTACGCGTAGCTGTTGAGATGAGCTAAACTCAGAATCTCTTATGATGCTATATGGTTTGTGATGGTCTTACTAGCTACGAGTAGCTGTTGAGATGAGCTAAACTCAGAATCTCTTATGATGCTATAGGTTGTGATGGTCTTACTAGCTGTGAGTAGCTGTTGAGATGAGCTAAACTCAGAATCTCTTATGATGCTATATGGTTTGTGATGGTCTTACTAGCTACGAGTAGCTGTTGAGATGAGCTAAACTCAGAATCTCTTATGATGCTATATGGTTTGTGATGGTCTTACTAGCTACGAGTAGCTGTTGAGATGAGCTAAACTCAGAATCTCTGATGATGCTATATGGTTTGTGATGGTCTTACTAGCTGTGAGTAGCTGTTGAGATGAGCTAAACTCAGAATCTCTTATGATGCTATATGGTTTGTGATGGTCTTTTGTTAGATGTCTTTCCAGACTTCTTTGAATGGAAGTACGAGTGCTCAGTTCATACAGACTACCGCTTGCACTCCGCACCTTACAATAGAAATGACCAAGTGGAATATTTTCAATTTTTAGCCTTTCATTAATGCCTTTGCACCAATGGTATCACGTTCTCAAGTCGGATAATGTTTTCTTTTGTGTATTACTGTTTTTTTTTCTCTTCTAAAAACTTCTGTAATTCCTCATCGTCGAGACTAACTGATTGTTCACTGTCATGACGTTCACATTCTCTTCGAATATCGGAGAAAAGATTATCAATGACTTCATCAGAAAAAAAAGAATCGAAAGACTTCTTGTCAGCATCCATTACATTAGCCACTTGGTTTGTATGCCATTCACACATGATCAGTACATGAATACCGTGGGAATCTCTGCTAGCATTTACAGAGTGCTACACTTAGCCACAGACTGGTTATATTCTGCGGTATTTAATGATTAATCTATATTTATTCCAGCTATCTGGGTATTGCAGCAAGCTCATTACCCTAGTAGTTATAGCAACTGGCCTGGCTTACCAGTTTTCTGGGTTTTTAAAGCTACCTTCCTCCAGTGTGGCCTACTCAACCTGGTTAGAGCAGCTGCTAAAATATCAGCTGGGGGTGTGGGGAGCCCCTAGAGAGAGTTTTAGGGCCAACTTTACACCAAGAGTTACCAACAAACAACTTCAGTAAAGATATTTAGCATGGAATAAACCACTTATTGCACTGGTCAGAGTGATATGGCTAGATATTTCGCTCTCAGGCTTTATTTTCTGTCTGCCTCACTCCTGAAAATAAATTAGCCTGATCTTGAAATAATTTGCCATATTACACTCTGACTCATGTAATAAGTACTATTTATCATCATTAGTACTAGGGTGCAATGTTAGATTTGCATTGGGCCAAGGCATATCAGCTGAAGTTTTCGTAAGCTCATCCAGTACTGAATATTAACTATCATTAAAAAGGTAACCTACTTTCAACTGCTTGACTCACTTCACTCTGACTGTCGTTCATTCACTCTGTCTGTCATTCATTCACCCTGTCTGTCATCAGATTCCGTCTGTCATTTATTTGCCTGTCTGTCATCTCACTCTGTCTGTCGTTCATTCACTCTGTCTGTCATTCACTCTCTCTGTCTGTCATTCATTCACTCTGCCCGTCATTCACTCTCTCTGTCTGTCATTCATTCTCTCTGTCTGTCATTCATTCACTCTGTCTGTCATTCATTCACTCTGTCTGTCATTCATTCTCTCTGTCTGTCATTTATTCACTCTGTCTGTCATTCATTCACTCTGTCTGTCATTCATTCACTCTGTCTGTCATTCATTCACTCTGTCTGTCATTCATTCACTCTGTCTGTCATTCATTCACTCTGTCATTCATTCTCTCTGTCTGTCATTCATTCTCTCTGTCTGTCATTTATTCACTCTGTCTGTCATTCATTCACTCTGTCATTCATTCACTCTGTCTGTCATTCATTCATTCTGTCTGTTGTTCATTCACTCTGTCTGTCATTCATTCACTCTGTCTGTCATTCATTCTCTCTGTCTGTCATTCATTCACTCTGTCCTTTATTCACTCTGTCTGTCATTCATTCATTCTGTCTGTCATTCATTCACTCTGTCATTCATTCTCTCTGTCTGTCATTTATTCACTCTGTCTGTCATTTATTCACTCTGTCTGTTGTTCATTCACTCTGTCATTCATTCACTTTGTCTGCCATTCATTCACTCTGTCATTCATTCTCTCTGTCTGTCATTTATTCACTCTGTCTGTTGTTCATTCACTCTGTCATTCATTCACTCTGTCTGTCATTCATTCACTCTGTCATTCATTCTCTCTGTCTGTCATTTATTCACTCTGTTGTTCATTCACTCTGTCATTCATTCACTCTGTCATTCATTCACTTTGTCTGCCATTCATTCACTCTGTCATTCATTCACTCTGTCTGTCATTCATTCACTCTGTCTGTCATTCATTCACTCTGTCTGTCGTTCATTCACTCTGTCATTCATTCTCTCTGTCTGTCATTTATTCACTCTGTCATTCATTCTCTCTGTCTGTCATTTATTCACTCTGTCTGTTGTTCATTCACTCTGTCATTCATTCACTCTGTCTGTCATTCATTCACTCTGTCATTCATTCACTCTGTCTGTCATTCATTCTCTCTGTCTGTCATTTATTCACTCTGTCTGTTGTTCATTCACTCTGTCTGTTGTTCATTCACTCTGTCATTCATTCACTCTGTCATTCATTCACTCTGTCTGTCATTCATTCTCTCTGTCTGTCATTTATTCACTCTGTCTGTTGTTCATTCACTCTGTCATTCATTCACTCTGTCTGTCATTCATTCTCTCTGTCTGTCATTTATTTACTCTGTCTGTTGTTCATTCACTCTGTCTGTTGTTCATTCACTCTGTCATTCATTCACTCTGTCTATCATTCATTCACTCTGTCTGTCATTCATTCACTCTGTCATTCATTCACTCTGTCTGTCATTCATTCACTCTGTCTGTCATTCATTCATTCTGTCATTCATTCTCTCTGTCTGTCATTTATTCACTCTGTCTGTTGTTCATTCACTCTGTCATTCATTCACTCTGTCTGTCATTCATTCACTCTGTCTGTCATTCATTCACTCTGTCATTCATTCACTCTGTCTGTCATTCATTCACTCTGTCATTCATTCACTCTGTCTGTCATTCATTCACTCTGTCTGTCATTCATTCACTCTGTCATTCATTCTCTCTGTCTGTCATTTATTCACTCTGTCTGTCATTTATTCACTCTGTCTGTCATTCATTCACTCTGTCATTCATTCACTCTGTCTGTCATTCATTCACTCTGTCTGTCATTCATTCACTCTGTCTGTCATTCATTCACTCTGTCTGTCATTCATTCACTCTGTCATTCATTCTCTCTGTCTGTCATTTATTCACTCTGTCATTCATTCTCTCTGTCTGTCATTTATTCACTCTGTCATTCATTCTCTCTGTCTGTCATTTATTCACTCTGTCATTCATTCTCTCTGTCTGTCATTCATTCACTCTGTCTGTCATTCATTCACTCTGTCATTCATTCTCTCTGTCTGTCATTTATTCACTCTGCCTGTCATTCATTCACTCTGTCATTCATTCACTCTGCCTGTCATTCATTCACTCTGTCTGTCATTCATTCACTCTGTCTGTCATTCATTCACTCTGTCTGTCATTCATTCACTCTGTCTGTCATTCATTCACTCTGTCATTCATTCACTTTGTCTGCCATTCATTCACTCTGTCATTCATTCACTCTGTCTGTCATTCATTCACTCTGTCTGTCATTCATTCACTCTGTCATTCATTCACTCTGTCTGTCATTCATTCACTCTGTCATTCATTCACTCTGTCTGTCATTCATTCACTCTGTCTGTCATTCACTCACTCTGTCTGTTGTTCATTCACTCTGTCTGTCATTCATTCACTCTGTCTGTCATTCACTCACTCTGTCTGTTGTTCATTCACTCTGTCTGTCATTCATTCTCTCTGTCTGTCATTCATTCACTCTGTCTGTCATTCATTCACTCTGTCTGTCATTCATTCACTCTGTCTGTCATTCATTCACTCTGTCTGTCATTCACTCACTCTGTCTGTCATTCATTCACTCTGTCTGTCATTCATTCACTCTGTCTGTCATTCATTCACTCTGTCTGCCATTCATTCTCTCTGTCTGTCATTCGTTTATAATATCACCCAAACTATACAATTCTTATATTTGCAGCAATTGTTGTAATTACCACACGGTTAAATACACACAAACAGGAACCGGAAATCAATATAACCACTAAAATGAGTGTTGAGTCTGGCTGTCATGAATAATTGATGACAAGTGTTAATTGTTGCATGATAACTGATCCATCAATATGATGGCAACATAATTCTGACTTCGACTAGTGATTGCCCTACCAACCGGAAGAAGAATTTCAGAACTAATGTGTTGGCATTAACTATACACAAAAGCATAGAGAAAAATGGCACAACCACACTGTGAAGTATGTACATACCAATTTAGAACAGTTAAGCATATGTATTTAAAAAGAGAGAGAGAGAGAGAGAGAGAAAAGGATAGCAAGGACAATGAAGAAAGAGGGACAGGAAAGAAGAAATAAACGAAGAAAATAAAGTATTAATGAAAATTGAAGAAAATCAAGAATGGAAACAAAAAGCAACAGTGTTGTGGATCAGCTAGAAGACCTGGTATTGTTGCCACCTGAGAACTACCTCTCCTACTCAGCAGGTAAAAGCTATAGTAGGGGATATCTACCAGCCCAAATCAATGAAGGGTTCAACCTAGCTTTTCCCTTGGACAGATTGACAGTTTTTGGCTTGACTGTAATTTAGCTCAAGGTAATTCTGACAAAAAGGAATAGGTGTAGTACATATATAGGTAAGCATGGAGTGTACATTCAAAGGAATTAGAACAAAAGAGTGACAGGTTGTAGCTAAATGAACTATGAATGGACTAATTAAGTGAATGAGGTGCAGATGAACGAGTGAATGATTAAATGAACAAATGAAAAGAAATTACAATGAACAATAAGTCTAATAAGTTTGTTGAATGTGGTAGGGTATTCTACCACAAACAGTTAGCACTCAAATGAAGTCATATTCACAAGTATGCCTCAATGCAGAACCACTGTCAATATTAAATATCATTTCCCATGACTATGAGCAGTGGAGAGGCAACTTGACCAGCTTTTTCTGGACAAGCAAATTGATAATGAAATAGAATATTCGCGTAAGGATTCAGTCCCAAAACTATTGATCACCAAAGCATACAAGAAGAGGAAAGTAGAGGAAAGTAAAAATAACATCACCAAATCATTTGATCTCAAGTTGAACATTAGTGCAGTTTATCATTGCAGCAGTTTTTCAGTAATACAAACCATGGGTATATTCAGTGCTAACAACGGAGGGGCCCAAATATATTTAGGTCAAAACTCACGGAATTTATTATATATTTATGATTGCTTGTTAATGGATTTGAATGTTAATTTGTGAATGAAGAGCATAAATTAGCATGCAGTTGACCTGTTTGCCCCTGCCCCACCCTCAGAGTTTGAATGAAGAGCATAAATTAGCATGCAGTTGACCTGTTTGCCCCTGCCCCACCCTCAGAGTGTGAATGAAGAGCATAAATTAGCATGCAGTTGACCTGTTTGCCCCTGCCCCACCCTCAGAGTGTGAATGAAGAGCATAAATTAGCATGCAGTTGACCTGTTTGCCCCTGCCCCACCCTCAGAGTGTGAATGAAGAGCATAAATTAGCATGCAGTTGACCTGTTTGCCCCTGCCCCACCCTCAGAGTGTGAATGATTTGGTGCTCACTAAATAATTTGAAAGTAACTGCAGAACATCAGTAGCTGTTCTGGCAGTATTAACCCACCTTATCTCATAGTTGCCAACTGTCCCGAAAGCTCCGGGACAGTCCCGGATTTATCACTTAGTCACTGTCCCGCAACGGAATTGTACTCTTTCTATTGATAAAAATGATAAACTTTGTATCTGTTTACTATGCATGATCTGCCAAAGTACCGAATGCTTCCACTGTTCTAAAATTTGGAGTGTTTACTTGATTCTAGAATTGATTCAATCTGAAGAAAGTGACCGCGCGGACTTCGGCGACTACTTAGCTATACCCATTGTCATGGGCTGCAGAAAATCACATTAATATAATCATTCTATCACGCATTGCTTCTTCATAATTTTTGAGATTTTGGGTGTGGTCTAGAATGTGGTCTGGGGTTTGGCTTAATGTCCCGGAACTATGATTAGAAAACTTGGCAACTATGTTATCTATTTGTTGCACTGTTTCCCCACATGTCAGGTTTGTGTAGCTAATGCAATCAAGTGAGTATTTCACTTACTATCATATTCTTCAATACGCACTAAGAGATGCCTTGGGTCCACATTCACCTTTATACTAGACTCCACATGTGAGATTTGTAGCGCAAAATACTTTGGATGTCCATAAATAAGTCCATCATGAAAAATTCTCACTCTGTTACATTGAATCCTGTTCATTTGTTCAAGGTTCATCTGAAACGTTCTTAGTTCGTAGTTAACATTAGCTGCATACATACAAATCTGTACATTGAATATCTAAGCAATTATTTGTTTAATGATATGGTAAAAGGTCATCATTATAGTAATTAATCTGGTATTTCTACAGCTACCAAAATATTAATTGTTTGATTTTTATCACATAGCTAGTTACTAAATATAAATTGTTGTCTATCCATTACATAGCTAGTTACTAAATATAAATTGTTTTTCATCTATCACATATCTAATCACTAAATATAACAAAAATGTAATTTTGAAATGAATCCACACTTAGCTATCAATATTTTAACTCACGGATAGCATTATTTGAGCCAACAAAATCTATATTAACAGTAACAGCAGCACTTCCTATTCCATCTCTAGATATCAAGGACACACAGAAAGGAAATAAACGACTGGTTTCATTGACACTGTGTATTACTTCTGTTCCCACGATAGACACATCTAAAATGATACAAGAATGTGTATAGGTAAGCATTAATTATAATATGCATGTGCGTATGTATGTATGTATGTATGCATGTATGTATGTGTGTATGTATGTGTATATGTATGTATATATGTATGTATGTATGTATGTTTGTTTGTTTGGTTATTGCATATTGCTGACAGTGCTCTATGAAATCTTACCAATGTCGTCAGATATAGATAACGTGACATTGTTAAGAACAGCTACAAGAGCTGACGAATTGGCTATGGATAGAATGTAGTATTGAGTGGGCTTTGGATGTTGGTTACCAACAATGATTCCAGTAACACAACTGGTACCTTGATTTGCTGCTAGTATAAAGAACTTGCTACTAAGAGAGAAGTAGGTTAAATCTACATGGAAATATAAGTAATTTAATAATATGATAATATTAATTAAAAACAAGAAAACATACTTGATATCCTTAAATAATTTTCTGATAAAAGCAACAACAAAAGGTTTAAGCCTAAATCCCCTCCCTTGTATATTCACTAGTAATACAATATTTTATTGTACATTGGATATTTTTCTTTGAGTATTCCACATATTCTCCAATATTTAACACTGCATATTGAATGCCTCCAACATGCTTGTGTGTAGTTCTGGACAACTGTATTTCAGAAGTATGGCAAAGTCACCCCTGAACGATAAGGCTTTAAAGCACAACTGTTTTACTGCTTTGGAAAAATACCCAACATAATAAACAACTCATTACACTTGTCATCATACAGTATGGGGTTAACATCTCACTCTCATGCTTGTATTTTCACTCACTTTCAGCTCATGAAAATACTTATGGAAATTAGGCACCAGACCCTTTCCACATATAACCACGAGACTAGTGATATTATTGCTTATTCTTTCACACACAATCTGGCAAACCCTCCCTTGCACTCTGACAGCTTTTCTCATAGCTATTTGCTCTCACTAATTACTCAGATACTTTACAATTTAAGTTATCACAGTAACTGTTACAAAACATTCTCTGCATAAAAATACAGTTTCATGCTTCATTGTTGAATAGTAACTTTAAAATACTGAACTTACAACACATACTATAGCCTTGTGTGTCAAACCCTTTACCCTATTGCTACTCTAAAGGAGTCTTTATCTTGAAGAAGATGCACTTATTAGGAACTCTGGAGAGCAATGTCTAAGAGTGTAAACTTTTGGTGTCATTAGTCAGTCACAGGACATTGGAAACCCTTGTACGTTTCATTTATAAATTTAATATTACTAACCATACACAATATTAATGAGTGAGCTAAAACCTTTTCAAAGTGTAGTTTATAGCAACACTAAACTTTCTCAACTATAATGACACTGAAATAATATACATTCTATTAATTTTAGCCTCGCTTTTCTTAACATTTTAAGTGTAGTGTTTTTCCAACTCAGTTCAGCGATGTTCAGTTGTTGTTTTTTATAGAGAAGGGATGGACAATACAATACCTAGAATAAAAAAAAGACAAGACCGAAAGAAAAAAGGATACAATAGGTTAACAAGGCACTCCAAGGCTACCAGGTCCCAAAACCATTCTCCAATCTGTACCCTTTGTCTTTATTGTCAGCAAATGTTCGTATAGTTTCAAGAGTGGAATCCTCTTTAGTCTCCCTTAGAAGCTTCTCCCTGTCTTTCCCTGTTCCAACAACTGGTATAACAATATCTAGGTTAACAAGGCGCTGTAAGGCTCCCATGTCCCAATAGGTTAACAAGGCACTGTAAGGCTCCCATGTCCCAATAGGTTAACAAGGCACTGTAAGGCTCCCATGTCCCAATAGGTTAACAAGGCACTCCAAGGCTCCCATGGTCCAATAGGTTAACACGGCACTCCAAGGCTCCTAGGTCAACAAGGTACTCCATGGTTCCCAGGTCCAATAGGTTAACAAGGCACTCCAAGGCTCCCAGGTCCAATAGGTTAACAAGGCACTCCAAGGCTCCCAGGTCCCAATAGGTTAACAAGGCACTCTAAGGCTCCCAGGTCCAATAGGTTAACAAGGCACTCTAAGGCTCCCAGGTCCAATAGGCAAGGCACTCCATGGTTCCCAGGTCCCAATAGGTTAACAAGGCACTCTAAGGCTCCCAGATCCCAATAGGACAAGGCACTCCAAGGCTCCCAGGTCCCAATAGGTTAACAAGGCACTCCATGGCTCCCAGGTCCCAATAGGTTAACAAGGCACTCCAAGGCTCCCTGGTCCCAATAGGTTAACAAGGCACTCTAAGGCTCCCAGGTCCCAAAAGGTTAACAAGGCACTCCAAGGCTCCCAGGTCCAATAGGTTAACAAGGCACTCCAAGGCTCCCAGGTCCCAATAGGTTAACAAGGCACTCTAAGGCTCCCAGGTCCAATAGGTTAACAAGGCGGCCCAAAAGGTTAACAAGGCACTCTAAGGCTCCCAGGTCCAATAGGTTAACAAGGCATTCTAAGGCTCCCAGGTCCCAAAAGGTTAACAAGGCACTCCAAGGCTCCCAGGTCCCAATAGGACAAGGCACTCCAAGGCTCCCAGGTCCCAATAGGTTAACAAGGCACTCTAAGGCTCCCAGGCCCAAAAGGTTAACAAGGCACTCTAAGGCTCCCAGGTCCAATAGGTTAACAAGGCACTCTAAGGCTCCCAGGTCCCAAAAGGTTAACAAGGCACTCCAAGGCTCCCAGGTCCAATAGGTTAACAAGGCACTCCATGGTTCCCAGGTCCAATAGGTTAACAAGGCACTCTAAGGCTCCCAGGTCCCAAAAGGTTAACAAGGCACTCCAAGGCTCCCAGGTCCAATAGGTTAACAAGGCACTCCAAGGCTCCCAGGTCCAATAGGTTAACAAGACACTCCAAGGCTCCCAGGTCCAATAGGTTAACAAGGCACTCTAAGGCTCCCAGGTCCCAATAGGTTAACAAGGCACTCCAAGGCTCCCTGGTCCCAATAGATTGAGAAAAGATCACTACAGATTCATGGGTGTTGCAAGCTGTCATGGGATACATGCTAGAGCTAGAGTGGGAGCCTTGGCAGCGATACATTCCCATAACTCAAATCGGAGTCATACATTCCCATAACTCAAATCGGAGTCACTTCTTCTGACATTATATTAGTTGCTTGTATTGATGTGCTATGCCATGCAGAGAGTTGAACACTCGCTGAATGCTTGCTGACACATACAATCTTAAACACATAGTGGAAACATCATAAATGATAATAGCTTGATCAGACAATGCTAGTTGTACAATCTCGAGCAATATTGAAGTGTCAGTGCGCAGTTGGTTCAAACTGGGTCTTAGAAAATTAATCTATCACGAGAGATGAGTCCTCAGTGTGCAGAGCACTGACTTTAAGTATGGACAGAGCATCAGCTGCCTCATTCTTCAAAACTTTAGCAAGCATGCACATCAGTGGTGAATTGTCTATGCGCCAAATTTTCCATTATAGATAGTGCTGATTTGGCTTATCTCATCTGCATCTCATTCACTTAATTAGTTCATTCATAGTTCATTTAGCTACAACACAACACTCTATTGTTCTAATTTCTTGGAATGTACATTGCATCATCCACACATCCCATACTTACCTTTACATGTGCTACACAGGTTCTTTTTTGTCAGAATTACCTTGAGCTAAATTATAATCAAGCCAAAAACTGTCAATCTGTCCAAGGGAAAAGCTAGGTTGAACCCTTCATTGCCTTGGGCTGGTAGATATCCCCTGCTATATCTTTTTCCTGCTGAGTAGGAGAGGTAGTTCTCAGGTGGCAGCAATACTAGGTCTTCTAGCTGATCCACGACATAATGGCCAGGTAGATGGCAAGCAGATCACGACAATATGTACTATAGTGGGTTTCTGGGCTATAGTGTATTTGAGAAAGATGCAAGTGGATGCCATACTCTATTGATACACTGCAACACTGGAAGCAAACAGGTGAGGGTCTAGGATGTGGATGACAGGGGAGTGATGCATAAGCGACTACTTCTTTGATTGTAGAGAATGCTGTTACTGGTGTTTCAGACCACTCCACTGGGTTAGAAAATTGTTGGGGTGCTTGATGAGTGCATTGAGAAGGAACTGACAGTAGAAATTGACCATGCCCAAGAATTATTGTAGTTTCTGTTGAGCTATGGGTCGAGGAAACTGCTGTGAAGTCATAGAGGTGACAAATTGAATACATGTCAGGTATTGCTGCTTTGTTCAAAGCTAAAAAGTCCCCGCTTGGCCGCCAGTCTCCAAGAGTCCCCTGTTCATAGGCATTACAATGGGCAATAGGTGCACCAGAGTGGTAAAGGTGCAGTATATATATATGGAGTACTTTGCAGGTCATTTATAAGTATAGGATTGAGTTAACACTGGAAACTGGAAAAAGAGATGCAAGTAAATGTTAATGTGGTCGTAAGTAGGGCATGTGATTCCAGTTGAATCTAAGCTAAGTCTATCTGTCTGCAATGACATAGTTGGGTCAGAGAAGATGTGGTTATGAACATCAACATGAAAAACATAATAATGAAGAAAATCGGCACCAAAAATTGGTTGCTTGACATTTGCGACACAGTAAACACCCACTTAATGAGCAAGATCAAGCTCAAGTGAGTGTACCCCAAATGTCATTTTTGACAATCCATTGACTGTTTGCCGTGAAAATGTACTTGGTGTGAAATATTAAATACAATACAGAGAAACCACATTCAGCTCTGCATTACTTATGCTTGTCAACAAGGAAGCGTATATTGCATGTATGTAGTAGAGACAACTTAGGTGGGCCAGTAACACTGGTCACTTAGCTAACTCCTGTGTGAAACTTCTGGGCATTCTCACCAAATGTGCTGTGAATCTGTAGCAATTGCTGGTAGATTCGGGGGTTGGTGTTAAATGATGAGACAAGTAATAGTAGCACACAATGACAAACAAGATTGTCACATTTTCTGGACCAACTTTTACAGGCAAGCAAGATCAGATCCAAGATCATCAACTTGGTGAGTTGATACCACAACTGATCCCGTGGAAGAATGATCATGGTTGATTGAGAAGGGCTAGGTCCAATTGACACCTACAATTGAAGGGGCAGCCAACTTCCATTATTTTACCTGCCATTTTAGAAAGTTGCATCTTGGAAGCTAACACCATATGCACCATTGCTTGGTACTATGAAGAAATGACTCCTGCAGAAATTGTTTGTGAATGAGTCCAGGCTTGTCACCAATATAACTGTCACATTCTACATAGCAACTGAGTACATGTGCAGTAACAGGCAGTGAAAGATTGCACTGGTCCAAAGTAGTAGTGTGCTTGGTTAGTTACTTCTTGGAGACAGCAACTTGGTCAAACTTTGCATGTGTGCAAAGTGATCCTCTTTCAGGAAAACTGAGCCTCAAACAATAATCAAAGATTTGCAGACCAAAAGGGTGAAAGTTTAAGGTTCACTGAAACTGCAGATATGCCATGCCATGCAGAAATGTGTACGGGGTTGCTGGATGTGAGTATCCATGCTGTCGGAGTTGATAGGTGGTCAAAGTTACTACTGATAGTGAACTAGCTATCTTGTGGCTAAAAATAACCTAGCTAGCATGTCTACTCTAAATTAGGTGTAAATACAAAACAAAAGTGATGGACTAAATGATATACGTGAAGATTGTCATGAAAGATCAAAGTTCAAGTTTCACTATAGCCTGTTGTCGGGTACAAATAGGCATAAAAGTCTGACACCAACCTAACCCCCCCCCCCACCCTCCCTCCCTAACATAGCAGTTTGGCAAAGGGTTTGGACTATTCTGGTTTGCAATACTTTATTCCATTATTCTATTACAGGAAATATATTCCTTGTAATAGCTTGAATTGATAGTGTCTTGCTTTCGCTGGCCAATTAACATATAACTTATTCAATCTTATATCATCAATATTTCCACTTTTTATTCTGAAATCACTATGCATAGTTTACACAAGTGGGCCTTTCACTATACATAGTTCACACATAGTTCACACAAGTGGGCCTTGCACACCAACCCTCTAATCACTATACATAGTTCACACAAGTGGGCCTTGCACACCAACCCTCTAATCACTATACATAGTTCACACAAGTGGGCCTTGCACACCAACCCTCTAATCACTATACATAGTTCACACAAGTGGGCCTTGCACACCAACCCTCTAATCACTATACATAGTTCACACAAGTGGGCCTTGCACACCAACCCTCTAATCACCATACATAGTTCACACAAGTGGGCCTTGCACACCAACCCTCTAATCACCATACATAGTTCACACAAGCGGGCCTTGCACACCAACCCTCTAATCACTATACATAGTTCACACAAGTGGGCCTTGCACACCAACCCTCTAATCACTATACATAGTTCACACAAGTGGGCCTTGCACACCAACCCTCTAATCACTATACATAGTTCACACAAGTGGGCCTTGCACACCA
>WLWD01003215.1_pt1 | contig 49387 bp, 32 predicted proteins | sample 6712731 | NCBI WGS metagenome assembly WLWD01 (sample SAMN12718690, study PRJNA576275) | sponge metagenome | isolation source: marine sponge | host: Mycale hentscheli | place: New Zealand: South Island, Marlborough, Capsize Point | collected 2014-11-01 | reverse complement strand
TCTTCAATATAGGACCAAATGTAAATTTTCCATTTGAATGCTATCAGTTAGAAAATGAACTCAATAAGTACACAAGACGTAACTTTGTAGGCAAAAAATCAGATAGGTCAGAGACAAAAACCTAACCTGTCAATAAAGTTAAAGATTTTTCATCAGCTAAGCAGTCCTTGTAACACACAGCACCTTCACATACACTTGTTCACTTGATATACCAACACAAGACTTACTTTCTTCAGTGATTTGGCTATTGGACAATGAATTTTCAGGTCAGAACAATACTGTTGAGTAGATAACCAAGATAACTCACACCAGCCAGAAAATTAATTAGTATCTTCTCCTATGTAAGACTTAATAGAAATCAGACACAACTTAAACGGGTAAAATGGAGTGGACAATGAATTTTCATACACTATACATCACACCAATGAGTTCATATGTCTCTCTCTTCTTCTCCATCTTCTCTTAACTTTCTCTCCTACACTCTCTCACTGGAGGCCAGGCTTACACATTCCATTTAGATAAATTAATTCCAAATATTAAACATGCATATATTGTGTGGTAATATTGTATGAACCAATCTTCCAAATTAATCAACGGTTGCAGGCAGTTATTTTGTCAGAGATCCTTCTCCATATCAGCCTGATTGTAAATGAACATCATTAGGTTTTGTATCTTCCTATCCACATTTTTTATATTTTGATTACATTACTTAATAACAATAAAAATATAAGTAATAGTAAAAACAACAACTTAATTACAATCATTATGAACATCCAATATAATGTACTTCCTTATTACAAAGAAAAATTATAAGTAAATGTATAGATAATAACAATAATAAAAACAACATAACTATAATTATTATAGTGCAGTAAAAATAGTTGTAAGAGCCTATAAATAATTTTTTGTATCTAGTTGTTGAAGCAAAACTTCAGATTTTCTGCAGAACTTACACCAGAATAAAAGTCACTTCACAGTTATTTTCACCTCAGTGGCTTCAAAAGTAACTTCTAAATATATTAATTGTATAACTAAACACAACTTTATATTTGGAATCTAGATAAATTGGCCAAAATATTTTTAAAAAATACTTAAAGTTGTTAGCCAACATAATAAAAGTTCATTTCAGAATAGGAATCAACTGCAATGACATTTGCCAAACTGCACATGCTTTTAAATATTGACAGCCACATATTATTCAAGTAACCACACCACCAAATAGACTGTAGTCACCTTCATGATTAACATCTGGTACAGAATCACTAACTTGAGCAAAGCCTTTACAGATTATCATAAGTTGTCCATAATTTGCTGCTCACTCGTGATAATGATTCATCAATATAATAAAAGCTAGATCACTTGTGTGGGGCCACGACTGTTACTGCAAGAAGGAGGAGACTGAGTCATGTAGGGAGAGATGGGAAAGCATTAGATCAAAACAGGGATTCGACAAACAATATTTAAACATGTTTGTTCAGAGTGTACCTCATTAGTATTGACACTGAAATCAGACAACTTATTTGTTTTACGTATTAACTTTGTGGTAGAGTCCCATTGTGCCATTGTGTTTGTTACTCTATTCAGCACAGTACTAAGCTCTCCCTTTAGGCTTTAAACTCTCTGGAATTTGCTGCTCACTGAGTCCCTGATGGCAGTATACACTAGAATGTGGTAACCATGAAGATTGGTTAGAAGGTACTTTTTTGAAAACTAGAGCACCAAGGGTGCGAAACATCAGTGCATTAGTACACAACTAAGATTTATTCGGATTACTTCAGCTTCTAACTACTGAGGACGCATGCATTGAAAAAGGAATATGCAGACTCCATGTATGTATGTGAAAGGTAAGGGTGGTTGCATTGAGCTTGCACTTGTTTGGAGCTGAAGTTTCTCCACAATTCAGAAAATAGCTCAAAATTTAAAAGTGGGTCGTGTAAGCGAATAAAATTTTCCTACTGGGTCAGGGCATACTTGTTTTAAAACCATTTATGAAATTGATTGCTGACAGACAGACGAGATGGACGGACAGACGGACAGACGGATGGACAAAAGCAAATGAAAGAGCATATAATAGCAAAAAATATTGTGAGTTGAAGATCAAGGAAGCTCTACTCATAAAGATGACACCTGACAACAACTAGTTTAATGGAAACATAAGTTTAGAGCTTCCAGGATGCTGGCTGTCCATAAGCTGCATGCAAATAACCCTCCAGAATTTAATGAACAGTAAACGTACCCGCCAGAAATCTTGCTGTTAACATTGATTCATTATGTTGCCACAAAGAGTTCGACCTAAGTTGACTCCTGAAGAGGACTTCAGCAAGAAGACGAAATGTGGTTACATTTTAATATTGGCTGTTAGAACGAGAAAAAATTGCTATTATTATAATTATTTCAGCCATGAATGACTGAATTATTGAGAAGTAGATAATGTCACAAGCTGACACTCATTCATATTCACTATTCCAATTCTTATTCTACTTGCTGATGGCAACTATATTTTCATCAGAGAAGAGAAATATAGCTAGCCACAATATTCATACGATTTATAAGTTAGAATAATTGCTAGCCAAACACAAATCATATTTCAATCGATTTTTTTGAAGTGCAAATGGCTAATTGTTCTTTACTCCAAATTTGAGGCTTATTTTTCTACATTTTTTTTAATAATACGGTCTTCAGCTATGCTGTAAACTTTATGGCTCCTTTGTACGATTGGTTTGTGATAATTCTCTCTCTTCCTCTGTCCCTAGCCCCTCAGACATAAGGATATGACTGATATATTGTATTTCAAGTCAAGAATATTCTTACATTGATATTTAGCACTTTGGAGACCAGGGTTCACGTGACATGCAACCAACCCTTTTATAGTTGAAGCTAGAGGTCAAACGAGCTAGCTAGACGCTTCCCTCGGATCATTTCAATCAGATACGTGATGGTTTCGTCATCATTTCAAAATTGTACATACTCAGAATAGATACTGTACCAAATAAAACTATTTAAGTTCGAGTAATATACATCTCAGTTCATGTTTAAAAATGGACTGACGCGTGAAATGAGCCTCTCTAAGCTAACCTTTCACTTCGCGAAAGTGGAGCGAATCGGTAAAGGTCTGGAGTGACCTTACTTACATCTTCTTGATTTGGGGAAGAGAGAGAGAATCTGAGGCTTGTCTTTTCTACATTTTTAATAATACGGTTCTTCAGCTATACTGTACTCTTTTTTGACTCCTTTGTACGATTGGTATTCCTCTAGTAGAGGGAGCTGCGCGTGACTGTCTGTGGCAACTGAATACCACCAACGGAAACCGCAACTTAGCTCGCTAGTCTCTGGTTTTTCGTTCCTTCCTCTTGTGCTCGACCGCTCGACCACCCTTACTAGTCTCGCGTGGCCGACCCCTTTCCCTTTTATTGTCCGCTCGCGCGGGGGAGGGAAAGATTGTCTGGTAGAAGCTTGTACGTAATTTCGTGGCATTCCCCTGGATTCATGGGGAACCATACATAATGCTTATGTAGAGGTATGGCTTTCCGTGACGTAGAATTAAATACGCGTATAAGAACTGTGTTATCGTCACTTCGAATGCTTTTTTTTTAGTGGAGATGGATTATAAAGCTTTAGTGCTTGCGGTTGCGTTGGAACATAGATACATACTTAGTAGCAAGCAGGAAGAAGCAATTCTTGCATTTTTACAGAATCAAGATGTCGTTATTCCTTTACCTACTGGCTATGGCAAGTCACTGTGCTCTCACTGCTTCCTCCCATATATGATAAGTTGAGGAATGTGGAAAATAAGAGCATAGTAACAGATTTTCCACAGCAAAAGCAGTACCTCAAAGCCATCTTGAACCTGGGAATCCCTGTAATACTTTCGCGCGAGTGTGATATTTGACGACTGCAACGCCCAGTTACGTTATAATTGCATTCCTTTAGCACGAAACGATGTACAAGCTTCTACCAGACCCTGTTTCCCTTTCCCGCGGGAGCGGATAATAAAGGAAAGGAAAGGGGTCGGCCACGCGAGACAAGGCTATAGGTAAATGATCTCGCTAATAGAGATTGCTATCAAATGTGAATTCTCTGTACAGTAGTTTCAACAATTGAATGATGCTTAAAGAACCAAATTACTTGAAACTGGCAACTTTGTAACAGTATATGAAGAAAATGCTTTCTTAAGAATTGTCCACAATTTTGTCTTCATTCCTAAATTTATACGGGTATCTCGAGCTTTAGCTATGAGACCATAGTTACACAGAAATCTTTAGAAAAATCACAGCTTGCAGATTTATTGTCATCATTTATTTCATTAATTCAACTTTATAAGTTTATAATCATGTGGTGAGTGAAGTGAATTATTTGTGACTCATCTGTGCAAAGTCATCAAACAATAATTAGCTTTAGCTATCCACTGTTTAATTTATGGTTTAGAGCAGATAATCACTCTGTTATTATCATATTTATATCAGATTGGTGATGAAAGACTTGTAAGTACATTGGCCACAGAATGTTTATGAGATGCATAACCATTGATGCTTGGTGCATTTTGAATGCATTAGATTGAATGGTAATATAAAATATGTACAGAGGGCAACTTATAGTGCAACTTTGTGGTTGATAGTAGCTAAATGAAATTTCTCACTTTCTTTAAATACAGGTTCTGAAATGTCTATGGTCTTTCATTCACAGTAAATGTGTTCGAATAAACGTGTGAAAATAATTGGTTATGTGTGAACCACTAGATGCCAAAACAGCACTTGTTAACTCGCGGCACTACTTGAAAAGGACTACCAAATTCCATTTATGAAAGTATAATTATTCTTATACAATGAGGGGATAGTTGTAGTAGAAAAGTTAGCTGGTACATGATGATAGGAATGATGTGGTGTGAGAGATGGGACCAAATAACACAGCTGGTGTGCATACAGAAGATGAGAATGATTACACAGGATGAAGAGCTGAGAAATACGAATGTTGCAGATGAAATACAACAAAAGTATGTGATAGCGCCTGCAGGGCTTCTAGAAGTCGTAGGTCAGGGGTCGTAAATCCCAGACCTCTTCCTAAAAAATGCTAGTCGCTGCAAGCGCTGTCTAAGATTTTAACCTTCCTAGTGGATACCAGCACCCACCCTTGTCAGGTTAATAGATTGTTCAATTTAGTACCAAGTGATTGATAGACAGAAAATGACTAACTGAACAGAAAAGAGAAAAACTGAAAAACAATATAATGAATCAGACAGACAGGAAGTACAGTCCAATGCACACAAAACACAACGGAACAAACAAGCACCAATTAATAAGTTCTGTTTGTAAAAAGAGTGTTAAATCAGGGGTTGCCTAACCTCTGCAACTCCTGCTTTCCCATGCTATCAGGGTTGCTGAATTTACTACTTAAAAGGATGAACACAAACAAACATAATAATGACCAATTAGATACTATTTACATGTTTCATTTACAAATTTATCCAAGAGTGGACTTAAAAGATTTAATGTGTTAGTACCATAAAGACTGTAGCATTGCCTGAGGAAGCCTGTTCGATAGTGAGCATTAATTGCAAAATTCTTATTAACTAAGAATAACTTCTTCTTCCCAGAAAGTTGGCACAATTTGTGGATGGCAACATGAACTGAATGTCTTGTAGACACAATAAGTTTAGAACGGTGTCCATTTTTGAAAATGCATCCTTTATCGTCAAGATACGATAGATACATACATTCTTCATCTATAATTGTGCATCTTGACAAACCAACATGAGACTTTTTGGAACGTTTATATATTCTATTCATGAAGGAAAATGCTGCGTAATCATTACCTGCTATTTGCTCAAGACTGTCTAGCATTGCTGACCAATTCAAATGCCTTAAGGGTAGAATCATCTCATCCAGGTCGATAAATGCCAAATATTCAGCTTCGTACCTGTGCCTGTGAAGACAGTCATGAATAATTCCATACTGCCCATGGTAATCAAAGGTCAAGTCCTTCCACTCTACTAAATTCACCACATCTGAATAATTTTCTCGAAGATATAATATTGTATCCATACTAACTTGGCTTGGACTTGCATACATGGTGATAAAGCCAGCCCCCAGGAATCTGCACATGGTGATGAAGTTTCTAAGTGTTGACAACTTACTGGAGCCTTGTTCCCGCAAGCTTGAATGCAAACAAACTCCTATTTTTGTTGGTGTTTTCTCATTCTTTGTGCTCATATTTCTGACTTTGATTTTCCCAGACAAACTTTCCCGTCTGCAATCAGTTGAGCTGCTCATTTGAACAAACTCTGGCACTTCAGCATTCCTTGGCAGCGGACACAAGATCTGTTTAAAATCTGCTTTCCTAGTTTTAAAGGGAATAGCAAAACAGTTCACTGCTTCCATTTTGGCTACTGCATTTGTTAAGCATTGTGCAGTTCCATTGGCATAAGTGAACAAGCACCTTATTTCAGTCTTTCGAAATGTTTGTGCTATATAAGCTAATATCACTACAGAGGGACGACCAGGAACTTGGTTTCTGTTGTCATAATATCCTGAAATAAAGGTGTAGACATCTTTGAGATATGAAGACTGCATGGAAGACCAGTCCAGTTGACTCATATGAGGTGATGGAGGACTGTAAGTATAGGCCATGATTTTGGACTTTTCCAATGAATTGTTGCAACATATAAATGCCAGAAAATTAACTGCAGAAATTACAAGAAAGAACAAAAAGAGGCTACTGTAAGACCATGACTTGAAACCCATCTAAACCAATCCAACTTCACCAGGATAGGACAGCAGAACATGAAGTAAACCTAAACAATACGCTGGAGGAAGCAAATATCCGGTTTCTCTAGAGATTTAAGGGCCATCTCTAAATTAATTTAGACACCGCAACAACTCTGTGGTTTGGCGGGGGAGAAAACCGCGAAAGCTCGTACCTGCGAATTAATTGTTCCGCGTTGCTAGGGCCTTGGTGTCAAGGGGAAAAATTTTTTGTGGGTGTGTCTAAGTGCCGGGTGAGCCATTCCTGCCATTGCAGTCCTCTTCTCCTTTATCATCACTCACAGGCAGCACAAATGCAGCCAACAACGAGCAACCAACCTGACAAACCACCTCCTAAATCAATCTTGCAGGGTCACCAAGGACAACTTTCCACAAAGGTCGAAGGTGAAAGCTAGCAACAAGAGCGCGCGCAAAGACATTGCGTGAGGTCAAAGTTGACCTCTGCGGTTCTTCGAAAACTTTTGGCCTGTACGATCTAGTGGTTGCAGAGCTTGGGTAATCTGGAGAGCTGGAGCAATTAGAAGCATCAACTTACTGATATGACAGCAGGATATCATTGTAGAGATAGAGGTATGTCTATCAAAATGAAACCAAAGATTGCTTTTTAGAAAAAATCAGCTTTAATTATTGACCAAATGAAAATATGCCTGTTAAGTAATTATGTTTATCAGTTTCCTTATTACTATATGTATGTTGGTAGTGATAGCTACATGACCGCATGAGAAAATTGAGTAGCTATTATAAAATAAGTTATTTCACAATATTGAAATAGTGAGCATTATAATCGGCGAGCGAGACACTTACAGGGGTAACACAATTGAAAATCGGGGATGTTTGTTTATTTATTTATTTATATATATGTTTGGACGTATGTATGTCATTTTGTACTTTGACCCTCCGTATTTTTGTGTTCGCTCGATGTTCGACCCCGTCCCAAACTTCACTAAACAGAATCCTCTGGTTTAGCGACCATTACCCGTATCACCTTAGAAATTGAATTTTTTACGGTTTTGAATTGTTTTGCGGGTGCAGTTAAAACTCAAAAACTTATGGGAGCTCCATTTCTATTCGAGTTAGTGGCGGTGGTAAGTTTGTCACAGTTATAAGCACTACTCAACAGCATTTACTTGACAGTTCTGATTCATTGTCCACTAAACGAACCATGAAGGTAAGTCTTGCGTAGGTATGTTCAGTTGTGTGAAAGTATTGTGCGTTACAACTACTATTAAGAATATCCCAAAGAAATTTTTAAATAACGTGACTTGATTTTGTTGCTTCTTTTTCAATTCAAACAGTTGAGGGGAGTGGTTACTATGGCATTGAAACCCCTTTACCGTATATGCGTAATTTAACAACTCGACTTTATTTTAGTAGTTTGAATAACAATAGCGTAGTTTAAGGCTCGCTCGCCATTTGTGCTCAAGCACACCACTAGTATATATATATAATATATATATATATATATAATATATACAAGCTTTATAAATGTATAAAGTAACTTGCAATGCTATGTAATAACCAAATGTTTATTGTCTTAAATTTAAATTATGTGATAATGATTAGGAGTGGAAGATGAAGGGAGGAATGCGATAGACATGATGCATAAAGAAACAAAGCTAATCTAATGATTTAGCACAAAATCGTAAATGAATTTTAGTAGCAAGAAAGAGTACAATCTATAGAGTAATGAACTCAATAGTATATATAGATGATGAGTGACCTGACTTAACGAAGCAAAATTAGGAAGTCATTAAGCATTCATCAGCATGTTCAATTACTTTATCAATTTCAAGTGTACCAACTATTTCTGTTGTTGTTTTTAAGAAGTTAAGAATTAAAAAAAAAATTAAAGTTCACACCTTTATACTGACATAATTCTAGTAACAGTAGCTAATTAAGTTCTATGCAACTTGGAATTAAAACGAATCAAGACATTCTGCAAAAAAATTGTACTTTCTTGTGAAGATGATGAAATTATATTATATTAAATCAGGAATCTCATGCAATCTACTTGTTTTTACTCCTTTTTCTAACAGATTTAGCATAGTTAGCTACGTAGCTATAATTAAGGCTAATAACACCCTTCACTTGTCTTATTTGTTCATACATGTGGCTTGTGAACCTTTCATGTTGACTATAATAACCAGCTTATCTGAGGTCTAGGGGACAATGTATTAATTGGTAGTCACAAATGGTATGTGCATATAGCTATATAATTAGCTATATACGATATGAAAAGCTTCACATGGTAGATCTGAGCATCTTGCTCGCTTTATTCATCTATTATGAATGTTAATATTCATACAGAAAATATATTAATTGTTTTTGCTTTGTTTTCTTGTTTTATGTTTGTGTTGTGGTCTAATTAGACTGAAAAATACAACTGCTGCAAAGACACCATAGCAGAATAATGTATGTATATCCTCTGAACAAAATAAGAAATACAGCAGCAAGCTAGAGTCAAAATTGTAATGACTTGAATTTCCAATTTTATTTGTTAAATTCTTCCAATTTGACATAACTGCAATCTAAATTCCCTGCATTAGTTATCTCTTCTCACTAAAAACTTTCCTGCATTTAGCTTCTTTCTTTTCTTTTCTTATTTACTTCGGAGAATGTTAAACTAAAGAATGCAAAACTCTACAGCTACATTGGGCTTGATTCCCAGTGGCAACCAAATATATTTTTAATTCTGTATTGTTAAAAAAAAAAAAGCTTGTGAAAAAATAATAAATCTAATGAGTAAAAAGAAGACTGAGTAAGAAATTGTGAAGTGAAAAATTATGAAGAGGTTAAAAAAAGATTAGTTTAAAATTTGACCACTTTTTCGTGAATTTTAGGAATGTAATTACTACAGATATGAATTATGCTTCCCAATTTAATTAGCTATAGCTAGTTTTCTAGTTATAGTTTTTACTAAAAGGTATTTTCCAATCTAGTTATAGCTAGTTATTTCAGTTGTAGTTTTTATTAATATTATTTTATCATTGTTAGCTATAGCTAGCTATATCATCTATTTTTAAAGTATAAACAAATAGAAAAGACTCCAAATTTCGTACACAGGCTGACTATGACCTTGGCTACAAAATGTTCGTTGCGATTTTTTTTGAAAGAAAAAAATTCGGGCGCGCTGCCGCAAGGATCAAATGAGCACAGTCAACTAGACAAAACAAAGCAGAATTGAGAAAACGTACAACGAAGGTTTTGAAGACAATCAACAAATGTAGCAGAATACGAAGAATGGGCTCGTCAGCGACGGCACCCGCGGAGGAGTTGTGGATTATATACTTGAGGCTGAGGAGCTCGTAACTTCAACGAAACAAGCTCCCAAGGCCCGTTCTTTTTATTTAGTTAGTCCATTAGCAGTACTCTTTAGGATCCACCCTTAGTTGGAGCTCTACAAACACCAAGAAAAAAGTTAGTAATCCCTAGCAACCAAAATCCAATTATTGTGAATATTTGCGTGGGAGTTGTCCCAGCACCCTTAATATAGCTAACTACTTCATGCTCTTCTTTTTAATGAGACTATTTTATAACCACTAGCTATTTCAATTTATGAATTTTTTTAGTTTTAGCTAATTACCTAAAATGGACATTTTGATTAGTTATAGTATAACAAACTAAATTGCTGAAAGTTTTAATTAGTAAGAATCATGAAAAGAGTCAATCCAATTTTTTGTAGCTAGCTAAGTTTGACTTTAATAATAGTTAACTGCAACAACACTATACTCTTCAAATCTGTGTGACAGCTATTAAAAGTTCCATCTAGTTATCTCTCGTGGGCTACCTCTGGTATCAACAAGCTACATAAGGGGAGCTGAAAGGTACCTTGTAGACTGAATCTGCACAGAATTATATATATTTGCATAAAGTTGAAATGCATACCAATTAATTGGGGGGTATGATACCTATATGTAGCAATGTAGCTTAGCTAATTGAGAAATTGTGGAGTTTATTCAAAAAAAATTTTACTCTAAAATAGTTTTCATGATATTTTAGAACAGATAAAGCTATATGTCTCAGAAACGCAGCTCTTCTCAATCTTTCTCTGAATATCCTCTCTAAATAAATCAATTTTCAAGCTCATCTGATAAAACAATATTATATAGGAATATTAGCTATACATTTGCTTGTATTCAATTTTGGCTGCCTGAGCAAAATTATTCATTATAAGTCACTAATTGCTCTATAGAATATTGACGCTCTAGCGATATAGGCATTTTGGAGTTAATTCACCATGACAACTATCAGCATTATTGTAAAATTAACTACTTTGATACTATGTTGGAACTTCCATAAACTTAATGAATGAACATGTGATGAATAATAGAATAATGCTTTTATTTGGGGATGAAGCAGTTAAGCATCTCATATCCTGCAGCGACTTGTCAAACCCAGGTTTTAAGACTGAGCTCTTTCCTGCACTTAACTATAGCTAGGTTATCTAATAGAGCTGATTGTTAGCTACCACCAGACCCACACGAGCAGATCCAGCTTTAACGACAGGAAGGGGCCCAAATATGTTTAGGCCAAAACTAAAAAATTCATTCAACTGATTTGGACATTAATTTTTTGAAGAGCAAAAGTTAGAATTCAGTTGTTCTGTGGACTGAATTGCCTGTACATACATTTATAAGTATAATAAATTTTCATTATGTTTTACTCAGAGGGGGGATAGGCCCTGGCCTCCTTGCCCTCCCCCCTTCCCCCTTCTAGATCCTAATCTGAGACCCAACAGAATTCTCTTAACTTTTTCTTCTTATAAGAAAGCTGTTAATTCTTAAAGCACACTACAGATATACACATTTGAATGGTATAGAATGAGGATGATTGTATGGTATAGAATGAGGGTGATTGTAGAAAGCAAACAAATGCTCATTGATTCTTAAGTAGGGATTCACACTCTGGAACACACACACACACACACACACACACACACACACACACACACACACACACACACACATGGAACAAAGCAGTCAGCAGACATAACGCTTAATTCTCATGAAGTTTAACTCAAACAATGCTATTATCATCAGTACCTGACTGAGATCTAAATATGGTCAGTTGCTAAAATAATAGTGAAACAAAAAGATTCAATTTCACAATAAACATGTCTTCATACTGGGAATGTTGTTGAAGACTACAAGTGGACTAAAACACTCTTTCTTCTCCCTTAGCAGCTGTCACCACCATTTCTGTTGCCAAACTCATCACGGATGGATAGAACCGTAATACTCAACAACGTGCAGAACGATCCACCACACTTACATAAGCATTCATTGGAACTGCCTTCGTCCATATCAGCAGTGGGCTGGTGGCAGCATGGGCAGCTAGGCTGTGTGTGGGATGACTTCCTGTAGCATGGACACAATAAACATTTCAAAAAGACGGCAATGTAGGCTCTAAATTCTGGTATGAGGCAGGTTTGAATAACAGGGTGGAGGACTACAAACGATAGAAGACTGACGAAAACTACAAAATGCCACCACTCTGACATGTTCACGCCTCCAACAGAAAGCAAGGAACGTATAATAATCGGTATCCAAGTTAACACATTCGCTACAAAAATTGCTCCAAACACTTTAATAAGTTGGAGCTGAGAATAGTGTTTTGCTTGGCTGACTACAGTCTTCATGCTTTGTATAAACTCTGCTTTGTTCTCGGAGGAAGCCTTGACTACGTATATTTTACGAATGTGTTTTTGAACAATGCACAGTATCCATATATTAGAGATTAATATTAGTGAAAATGGTACCAAATTCACTACTGCTACCAATACAACGTAAAAATAGTTTGGAGCAAGCCTGGTTGCTAGTGTAAAGCGAATGGTGCATGTTGCTACCATCTCTTGAAAGACGATATCTCCATAGCCGAACAAAGGCAGTATTGAGAGACATATGTTTAGCAACCACAGTATAACCATGGCAATGGCGGTGCCTTTAGCCGTCATCATGTTAGAGTACCTCAATGGAAATTTGATGAATATCAGTCTGTCTATCGAAAGAGCTGCCAAACAATGAAGGGAAAATCCAGCAAAGAGCACAAGAGTGATTCCAGTCTGACAAACTCGACATCTTATCTTGTCATTAGAGCCCAGGATGAACTCTCTTGAGAATCCAGAGATGACTGTGAAAGGTAGGACACAGAGACACACCAGTAAGTCTGATACAGCCAGATTTAGCAGCAAGATGTATGTAGGCTGAGTGTAGAGACGCTGTCTAATTACCCCAAAGATGATGAGGAAGTTGCTGGGCAGTCCTAGGAGAATAAAGCACAAGGCTACAACAGCACTAGCCAATGAAGTGTCACTGTACACTTCTGTTCCAAAAAATGGCCGTCACAGAATTATCATTGAGATTAGTTCCATCTGAACATGAATAATTACTTCTGTCATTCAGCAGCATTCTCTCAGTATTTTCTATTACGATTCTACTGCAGAAAAAAAAACAGCAGCTATATAGCGAACTATGAGCACCCAAGAGAGTAAGGACGACACTGAGTAAACACTGGCAGATGATAAAAGCTAAGGTGGAAGTTTTCTTAGCCTTTGATAGGCAGGTGTATGACTACTTCCTTATGATGCGTGCCACAATTACAGTAGCTATAGAAGACTTCCTTGTGTTATTATACCTACTACAACTACAATCACTATTCAAATGAATCAAAAACAAATGCCTGGTTAGATTTTACCATGAACTACATTAATTTTGAAAGAATAATACGGATTAATTTGAAATAATGAGGATTAATTTGAAATAATCTAACTTTATTTGAAAGAATAGTAGTTGAAATTAATCCAATGTGGAATTTTTTAACAGACTGGTTCTACTTTCCAAGTTGTTGTTTGTTGTTGTTTGTTTGTTTTTTATTCATGCTTATTACTTCAGTTGTAACTAATCTACATTTTTCCTTTACTTCAATCTACATATCCTTTTTACAAAATAATTTTCAATTCTTTTCTTTATCGTCGCTGGACATTGTCAGCCTACCACATACTAGCTACCTACCTATCACCTTCTGAGAGTTAGATACAGTTGAGAAATTGTTCAAAATATGACTCATTTCAATGTTTTCCGATTTTACCTCTAAAAATTGGACAGATCGATAGAATCCATTGGTTTAATTATGATTACTGCAAAGTTTTATTCAAGTTCAATATTTCACAATTTCAAGAGAGAATACATCTAAATTTAATATTTTTTTTCATTAAAATTATCAAATCACATTAACAACTGTTCATGTCTTCAAGTAGTTTCAATTCACCCAGCTGCAGTATCAATATTATTGAATTCAAGTACTTCAAATTTAAGGTATTATTATACTAACAGCCATATGCCTATATCTGTTTGTTTTTTTATACCACGCGGTCTGCTAGTTAATAAATGTGCTTGATCCAATAATACTCATCTAATTGGCAAAGTATGTCCTTTCAACAGCCCTCCCATCTACCTTTTGAAATTTCTGGCTATGGCCTAAACGAAGTGTATAAACTATCAATTGAGTTTTTTTTTGTTTTTTTTTAATAAATGCTACATGGACACCTTCATACAGATTTTCCAAAAGTTTCTGTTCACTTAAAAAACCCTTTAGCTACTCAAGTTATCTTTTTAAATGCCATAACAATGTTGTGTGTGAAGTTATCTTTTCAGATTGTTTAAATGCCATAACAATGTTGTGTGTGCTGCATGTCCAGTTCACAAGACTTGTGACTGCAGCTGCAACAGTCTGACACCGAGAAGAGTGAAACCATTTCATTTTCCTGTTAACAGTAAGAAAGTAAACAGACAACTAAAGTTCAAAGTTTTGCCAACTTTCGAATGTATTGCTGTGCCATCAAATAATGAAAGTCTGGGTTTCATACAGACTATGGGAGCCCTGGGATTCGCCCCCCCCCCCCCCCCCCTGACACCTAGAAGAGTGAAATCATTTCATTTTCCTATTAACAGTAAGAAAGTAAACAGACAACTAAAGTTCAAAGTTGGTTTCATACAGACTATGGGAGCCCCAGAATTCCTCCCCCCCCGCTAAATTTTTTTTTCCCGACTGGATTCTTCAGAAAAATTATTGATCAGTATAAATAGCCTTATCAATATTTCTCTAGTTCTGGTCCTTCCATACTAATTCATATTAGAACATAGCTGATTGTAGTTTTTGTATAGTGACAGAGGGACTTTATATTGCTTAGGTCCTCCAGAGAGGAACACTATAAACTTATTCTCCCCACTTTGAGGGTCTTTGTAAATGGTAGCTAAATACTAGATATTTCTCTAGCTACCAGGGCCAAACCAGATGCAAATCACTATTTAGACAAGTATAAACTCATAATAGGCCTGATAGGACCCACGAGAAAATGTGCCATGTTATCATAGCCACCACACAATCAACACCTGCATTCAATGTCAATAGGGGCTCTGCTCCTCATTCAACACATATATTAAGAACACTGTTTCATGCAACCCTAGTCATATGATCTCTAGTCATTGGTTTAGTCTTATTTAATTTCTATTTTCCTTCAAGTCACTCTCATCCTCACTAGAAGGCTAACAAAGCCGAAATATTATGAGTTTATACTTGTCTAAATAGTGATTTGCATCTGGTTTGGCCCTGGTAGCTAGAGAAATATCTAGTATTTAGCTACCATTTACAAAGAGAACAAACTTAGTCCCTCCTCTATTCTGCATTGTTGAAGAGCAGTTGCTACATTCTAAATTAGGGGCTGTGCAACCATGTGAACTACTGCTTTTAGGGTCCCTCAGGCCCTCCTAAGTAGTGCCCTCGCTGGCTCGGGAAAAGCCTAAGGCCTCCAAGACCCTAAAAATGGTCACGAAGACGGTGCCTAACTTATATAGTTTGTCAAGTTTTCATCTGAAATCTGTTTCACAGTCTGCAGTCATGACTTGACCTTATTATGTAGATTAACAGTTTTTTGCAACTAGACAAATTCCCCCCTCTAACGAAAAATCCTGTATGAATCCCTGAAAGTAAGTACCTCAGTCTAGCTTGTGGACTTATAACTCTCAAAAAGTTAGGCAGATATTCATTCTCAGAGTTACATTAGTCTCCCAACAGACCTGGTAAAAGGTCTGTCGGTCGAGATTACATCAGCATATTAACTACGATAATATTTGCTTTATAACGTTCAATCTGCCTGACACTATACTCTCACTCGGCTCTCCCCTACCCCCCAGACCCGAGACTACACACTACAGTCCCGCATTTCTCATCAAAGAACTCATTTCATTGGTTAATCAAATCATGATAAGAACTGCGGGATGGCTCACCAGAGAAATAATGACTTTAAAAAGCGCCCACCACTCAAATTGGGTAAGTGGTGGTTTATTAAGCTAGGCCCGAAAGTGGGCGTGTCAAATCTGGTAGACGGTTTGGAATGTCTTCATCAACTCTATCTGCGAAGGCTCCTTCTAGTGGCGTAGGTGACGTGAGGAGACCGTTGGACTTGCGTCAGGTGGCGCGGGGCTCCCACAATGGAAGGGAGTATTGTTACTGGGTACCTGAGGTGGATGTGGAAGGAACGATTCCTGCTGACTTGCAGGGCACTTTGTTCAGGAATGGCCCAGGATTGCTGGAGGTGTACGGGAAAAAACTTGTTCACCGTAAGATATTGTGATACACACACACACACACACACACAACTCATGCTGTTTGTGAAGTAGTGGTACTTGAAAAGAATGAGACAGTAAGTCTGCACATGAGAGCACTCAACAAATATTGCTCTCTTCAAGATGAAATTGAGGTCGTGCTCGCTCCAATGCTCATCATCACAATATACATTCAAATTCTTAATGCTCAGTTCTAAGTCTGATTTTAAGGGCAGACACTCCTACTGACTAGTCTGGCATAGCCGACCCTTTTCCTTCTAATATTGGGGGCGTGGGAAAGGAAAGGGTCTGGGGACACGGCCATACCAAATTTGTTTAGCCACATATATGTTGCGGCAGTCAGTTACCATTAGCAAATTACTGGGAATAGCCCTCCTCAACCGCATATAGAAGTTCCTATACTGTCAGCCACCCTTCCAAAGCTAGGTTAGCAAGTATGGCTCTTTTGAGTATCTGTCTAAATTCTTGTACATGTCTGCCACTCTTCACAGCTAGATTTAACAAGCATGGCTAAGGAAAGAGAGGCACACAAAGCAGGCCTTATTCTGTTGGAAATTTTCCAAATATGTCTCTATGTGCTGCTAAAGGTCTGATCACCTCCACTAGCAGCTCTTTTTAGTCATAGCAGCAGTAAAAGTTACAGACATTTAAAAACTAAAAAGATCGTCAGAGAACCAATCATTGCGGTGGAATAAGGGAGGTGGGGCACTGACCACTTCCACATTCCTCGAGAACAAATTTTGTATGGCCATGTCCCCAGACCCTTTTCTTCCCCACTCCCCCAATAAAAGGAGGTAAAGGGTCGGCTACGCCAGACTAACTGACTAGTTGGTTGTGATTACTCATCGGGGACAAGCTCATATCTACTTGAGCTATCAGGTGCACTTACAAACTAGTCCAATTGCTATGATCAATTAAGAATAGGTCATCACAGTTATTGGTACAGGATCATCATGTTAATGGGTCAGGTTATACAGAGAGAGACAAAAATGTAAGTCTGTTACATTTTTTCCTGTAGCTATTGATGGAGATGGAATGGTTGTGGCCTTGTCCTTTCATAATGGGCGTGTCCACCTGCGTAGTCGTTTTGTTGCCACCAAGGAGAGGGTAGAAGAGCAGAGCCAGCGTCAGTTCATCTATCGAGGGCAGATGGGAACTCACCCAAACTCACCTTTAAAGGACACGGCTATCTTGATCAAGAATTGGCTGTCCCTTCGCTGGCCGAAACTTCAGTATCGGAATCCATCCAATACAAACGTGTTTTACTGGGGCGGTAAGGTATGTCTGCTGCTATCATTTAAATATATACGTAAGCTAAGTGATGTGGTAGTGAGCAACCATAAAGAACCAGAATGGACTCTTGCATCTTTGATTTTGTTAAACTATTGCTGGCCTACTGATATTAAAGAATTTTCATTGTCAATATGATAAAACACACACAGAATTTTCTACATTATTATTGACCCAATCTTTTGATGTGCTGGATTATTCTCGAAGATTCATAAATGCAGCCCATGTTGAGGCATTTTGCTTTGTTGTTGTTGTTGTTGTTGTTTTTTTTGTTTTTGTTTGTTTTTTTGTTTGAACCTGTATAAGTATAAATTTCTTTAGCTTCGATAGTGATGATTTTTAAGTGTACATTAAAGGTAAGCAAATGGGTGTGATCTGCTAATCTGGAAGCTTTGCATTACGGCAAAATTAATTAGTCACACGTCAAGTGACACATTGACATCTATTTAGTTCACTTTCAAAGAACAATGTATATGCTTGTTTATGTGTGGCACTCGTGTATGTGTGTTTGTATGTGTCCAGGTGGTGTCTGTGTATGAGACTGGTCTTCCTCACACTCTTGATCCTCACACTTTAGAGACCCTGGGACCCGACACTTTCAACGGTGCTCTGACCCTCAAGGCATTTGCTGCCCACTTCAGAATAGACGCTCGACAAGATGTGAGTGAGCCACGCCCAATAACCACACCCAATAGTCGCACTGCAATACAAATGAATCAACATTCAAAGTAAATAGTTATAGTACTGACAAGGTAAAGGGTGCACAAGTCAGATCGCACTCTGCTTTTATATGTCTTTATTGTGACCTCCACTGCATCCAGTGTAGAAGATTAAAACTAGTTGCCCCACCCATTTCTCTCCCATGTGATCTCTCCTGTCGTCGTCTCCTCACAGAGGCTGGTGTGTATCGGCGTGAAGCCTGGTGTTGGAGCTCCTCCCTCTCTGGCCATCTACGAGTTTGACCGGTGCTGGAACGTCCTCGAGCGCAGCATGCACCACATCGAAGGCCTCAATTACGCCCACGACTTCCTCCTCCTCAGGGACTACTACATCTTCCACATGACTCCGTTCGTATCCACAAGTTTGAAGACTACTCTTCTCATCTTCGCCGGCCTGTCTTCACCCGGCCAGAGCATGAGCTACTACTCCCACCTGCCTTCGAGGTTTGTTGTCATCCCTAGACACAAGAAGGCCAAGTACCAGGAGGTCAGGTTCTTCGACACTGAGCCATTCCATGTGAGTTGACCTTCTCTTATTGAGTCCCTTATTGTTCCGTGTTTGAGCAGAAGCGAGATAGCAGGTGATATGTACGTGGATAAAACTATTCTTATCTTTGTCTTTAAAGTCTTCTGGTGTTTATCTTATTTTTTGATAAATGTGGTTGTTGTTTTTATACGTTTACTCCATTCCATTCCTTTAGTTTCATAGCCATCCTTTGATTTAATTCCGTTTAATTCTGTGTTGTAATAAAGTATAAAACTAACAAACAGACAAACCACTTAAAGATTTAAATAGATAGAACATGTAATATAACATAATGAAAATGAAATGGCTGAGAAGCTGTTTTGTTCGTTTGTTCATTTATTTGTTTATTTTTTAAGCACGAGCTTTTAATTGCCTGTGTATTGTGTTTATTTAGATATTCCATTTTGGTAATTCCAACCAGCAGCAAGACGACACCATCACATTCGACGCCATCTGCTTGGGTCCAAAGTTCAATATGACTTTTGACAAGGAGATCTGGCTGTCAAACTCATCCGTAGCCCCCGGCAACGTGTTTCAGTTCACCCTTGACCCCAGTACTGGCCTGTGCACGAGGTCAAAGGAGCCTGTGGACCCGGCCAGCGTAGAGTTTCCCTCCACTCACCCGTACAGGCATGGCTGTAACACTAGGTACGCCTACCTCATGGCCAGTGACAGACCTGGGTACAACCTCCCTTACAGAGATGTTGTCAAGGTGAGTTTGAAGTAGAGCCAGTGGTTGAAAGCTACTGTTTATCCTTTACACCTATCCATTAAGTGACCACAACAAGCTTGTTATTAGTGCTATCCCTTTACCTATCTTAATCCATTAAGTGACCGACCATAGCTCTGGACTTAATCAGCTATCAAAGACTGAAATACAGAAACAACCTACTGTACTTCATGAACAGTCAGTTAATAGACTTGGAATACAGACTTATCCAGCAAATCTAGGCTTTTCAATTTTTTTCCTTGTTTAATCTATTGGACGTATAATATACACAATAGAAGCATTATAGCTTAATCTTAATCATACTTCAATCCTGAGTAACATCTTGCACAGGTGCTCATACATACATACATACTGCCGTAGCATTCTACTTGCAATAAGCACTGAGTGGCAATAGTCTAGGTAAATATGAAGTGATAAGTGACTTGCGTAGGTGCCATATCCCGGGGGGAATGATCCAATTCACAGACCCTTCTCATTACTTAGAATGGGGCTAAAATTTAGTCACAACTTGAACCCTAAGTCAGAAAAATTTTAATGCGTGCTTGTTCTTTCATTCATTAAAGTGAAATTCAAAATGCATATTTCTCTCCCCTAGTACGACTGGTTGGGTAAAGGTCGTCAAGTCTGGCTTTCTCACGGGTGCGTGGGAGAGCCCGTGTTTGTGCCCCGCAGAGGCTGGGAGAGCTGGAACAGTGGTGCCGAGGATGACGGCTACCTCCTGGTGCAGCTGTACGTCCCCGAGACCCACTGCACGGAGTTCGTGGTTCTGGACGCCCAGCACGTGGCCCGCGGGCCTCTGGCTCGGGTGAAGCTACGTCACCACATACCGTATGGGTTCCATGGCACATTCACTCCCGAAGTGTTTGTGGATACCAGCACAGTCCACAAGTCCAAGCTTTGAACTTCTCTTTGATGACGCCTTGTCTTCACTTCGTTTATATTCACATTTGAAATATTGGATTCGTAAATGAAAACTTTATAGTGACGACGTTGCTGTGTGTGTGATTTTTTGTTTTTTGTTTTGCTTTGTTTTGTTTTTTATTGTCCTGTTTTCTCTTCGCTTTTGTTGTTGATTGTTTCATTTCAACAAAAAAATAAAAATTACATAACACAATGTTGTATGTAAAGTGAACTGGAAATGATTCTGTAAGCAATTGGTGGCATAATAATAGCCAAGAGAAGCCAGTAGAAATTAAGGATAGAACATTGGTAAAACAAAACAAAAAATAACTTAATTACACACCAAGTAGTAAAAGATAAAGTAAAAAGATAAAATTTAGTGCAGGTAGAATTCTTGCTGAGATAGAACGGCTTAAAAATAATTAATGAAAACTTATACATTTTTTTATGAGAAGCCAAACAAAGCGTGCTCAAGTACAGCACTTCGGCCCAGTTGATTCTCTTGTGGGAGTGGGGCCATCCATCGAGTCGGCAAGGTCATGTAGATAGTTCTGTCTGGCATTATGAGTCGTGGTTGTGTCGGAGTAGCCACTGGGCGTGACCAACTGCGGCTGCGTGTCCGAGTTGCCCAGATCCACCACATCCACCGGCAGCTCCACATTATCTTTACTGGAAAACTCCAGTACTCTGGACACCAAGGAGTTCATAGCATCAGCTGCAAGTCAGAGGAGGGGGATGGAGCCAGTAAGAATGAGTAGAGTATGGATATAGTACTAGGATTTACACTGGGCCAATTATGTAGTTGAAATCTTATCACCAAAGCCCCTCCTCTATTGGCCACACCCACTATAGAATGCTCCTACTGCTTATGAGATCCCTACGATTTAACCACCACTCTTCCTTCTTTCCCTTAACTTCACCCCCTCCCCCACCCTCCTCTTTCCTCCCCTCCTCCTTCCCCACATGAGAACTCACAGATATTGGTTCCATCTTTGGCAGATGTCATATGCCTACAGCAACAAATGGAAACACTCATAAAGACTAGATGTATGTATAACAAAGCAAAGACGTATTCCAAAGTCAGATATTTTGTTGGGGACGAAGTTTAGGCCCGCCTCCCCTTCCCTCCACTAGATGGAATCTGTGTCCAGTTAGCCATTTAGAGCAGCAATAGTAACTATGAAAGTAAATTCTTATGGCATGGTGTAGCCAAAAACTTATAAAGCTTATCAACTGATTTACTCTGGCAATTTTGATAGCGAACAGTTCTGTATTTAGGCTAGCTAAGTTTCTTAACTAGCACAGAGGCAGTTGAATGATGCTTTGATCATAAACTTCTCTTTATATAGTTAGAGACACCTAAAACTAACACACACGACACTACTTACCATCCGATGATATTGGTGTGCTTCGAACACAACTCTTCAATCCGATCTTTGTCCACTTGTGGATTCTCTACATCACACTGTAAACAAACAAACAAATAAACAACAAAGTTTAGTTAACTCCATCATAAAATTGACAAGTGAAATCATCTATAGCAACCCCAGAGATGTAAACAACGGAATTTTAAAACAAAGGAATAGACATGTAATAAAAACAATTATGTAATTCTCTATATACTGGAGGAAATGATTTTTAATCATGATTGGCAAGCTGCATAGCAACAGGAAGGGATGTACTCATTCCTTACAAACTGCAGACAACTCCCACACAATGCATACAATGGCAGCACTAGCAGTGTCCCTCCCCTAGCTGCTGCTACCCGCCACTCTGTTGACATCACAAGACCACATCACAAGACCACATCACAGTTGTCTGACTTCAACCCCTGACAGTTATTATACTAACTACCAAACCACGTCTATCCTACACATCCAATGAATGTCATTGGCTTGGCTCGCTGGACAAAGAAAATTTCAGTTGCAACAGACTAGCACACAGCCAGTTCCATGCATTAAGTGTTGTTATGCAGAAGAGGTACAATAAAAACCAAATGCAGCCAAAATAAGTGTTCCTGTAAAGTAACTCGCTCACAAGATTGGCTTGTTTTCTCCACTATGCAAGCAACAGTGACTATCAGAGAACTCGAAATAGTTTCATTGTTGGTTTTAAGAGAATATAATGTTCCATGACCCAACAGGATCTATTACATTTGAAGACATTAGTAAACGCAAATCTTGACAAGACACAAAGTGTCTCCTGACCAGGAGTGGGTGGGTCCTCTAACATCACCAATTGTCCTATGAAAAAAAATTTTTTTTTTTAATCCCAGGGGATGTCCCATCAAAATTTTGATTTTGTTTAAAGTTTCTCTGCAGAGTTGAGCTTGTCTTTTGTATTTGTAGTAACATGATGACTGGCATGCTAATGATTGATGGAAGCTTTCCCATACCCTCCCCTTCTACTTGAGTACTTGGGGTTGAGTGGGTGAGTGGAGGGGGAGGGGCTTTTATCTACCCAGCTCAAATACTACATGCTTTAGTGATTATAAGACTCACCCACATTAGTGGGTAGAGCCTCCTAAGAATACCCATGAACAATCGAAGGCAAAGCTGGACAGTTATACGGTGGTATTAAAACAAGCTCTGAATAATCTGGTGTACTTACAGAAAACTAAGCAGTTAAGGCTAAAAGTGACAGTACTTGTAGATTTATCAGAGTGTAGACAATGATTCTCACACCTTCACATCGCATGCACACCTGCACCCCCACACATTCATACACACACGTGTACCGACACACAGAGGAATGAAATAATGGCCGGAGGAGGGATTCTCCACTGCAGAGAAACTATGCATCATAAAGACGCAAGTAAATTTGGTCTTTTGGAGGAACTTAAACTTTATGTGTAACATGTCAGAAACTGCCAAAAATGACCTCAAAGGAAGTCGTTCTTCCCAGGTTATTGTGTTATATAAATCCATTTATATCACCTTACGAAGTAGCTGCGTGAGTTATGAAGTCCTAGCTTGCAGTCATTTGTGCCATTTTTCTTAATAAGTACTTCATTCTAATCTAATGACAGAAAACTTGAGAGGGCTAACTACCTTTAAGTTAGAGGGGGCTGTAGCCCTCCTGCCTTTATGCATACACATACACACACACACATCCAAACACACCTTGTTAGCCAGAAGTAGCACTGGTACAGGGTCACCATTCTCCAAAACCACTTTTTGATTGACATCTCCTAACCACTATAAAAAAACACATGCCCCATACATACATTCCATGACGCACACATACGTACACACACAAAATACACACAAAACATGTGTATACACATGCATACACACACATGCGAATACAAGCAAAACACACCTAAACGTTCTACACACAGTCACTATGAGCAACATACCTTAGACACAGAGTCAAAGGTCACAATCCTGCAAGAAACCATAATGATATTCATAGTCACATGAATCCCCCATAAACTCATTTGAAATGATATATAACGTCAGATAGCCTTTAAAATAAACTCATGAATGACAGACTGCATTCACAATACCACACACTACACTCCTCACGGGCCAGTAAAAATACATTTAATTCATACAATAGCGGAGATATCATTGTTGTGAACTATCAATAGAAAACTCCTCCCATGTAATTACTCTCAGAATGAACCAATTAAGTGATATAATTATAGCCTAAATAACGGACTGGCAAGACATGTAAATGGATAAAGCACACTCCCCCTCCGCCTTCCTTCAATCAGCTGACTCTACCACAAAAATATTATTATACTAAATATAGAGAGATGTAGTCAGTGAGTGAGTATATTTACCTTGTGAGGTCAAACACTATGATAGCACCGATCCTACAGAGGGAAAAAAAGTAAATCAACAAAAGAAAATTTTAATTCACTTCACTTTACGCCACCATTACTAAATGTGGTCGATAATATGTGAATAATTATTGTGGAGCTGCATTATGCCTATAAATAGTAACTTGATGCCTGCATTATGCCTATAAATAGTAACTTGATGCTGTGGAGCTGCATTATGCCTATAAATAGTAACTTGATGCTGTGGAGCTGCATTATGCCTATAAATAGTAACTTGATGCTTCACTAAAGCTAACAAAATCGAGCACTGGAAGGTATCATCATAGGAAGGCCAGAGTATTTCTTGCATGTGTGAAACTTGTAACATTTCTAGCCCGTGACTGGATTTGCAAGCACATTAGGTCTTACAACAAATTCTAGCACTTCAAGTTGGGCAAGATTCCTTCTGTAGTCCCACTAGTAACTAATAATCATGTGTGTGTGTGTGTGTGACGAAGACGGAGTGACGTTTGTGTACTTGACATGCTCAGTTATGTTTACATGTTATCAAAGAACATACTCAATACCATACGAGACTAGTGAGACTCTCTAACTGCCTCTTAATTCATAGTTACTATGTAAAACACAAATATTAAAACAGCTTGAGTGTGTCAAGAATATCTAGAGAGATATCTACTCAAAATCGCATGGAGAAAACTATTATCTTATCTGTTGTCTACTACCATTCCATTGTATAATGCAGACACACAACTGAGATATGCATATACCAGTCCTACAGAAAATGGCCTAATTAGTCTGTCAAAATTATGTACTGAATTTATTGTGTATTATATACAACTTCAAATAAAATAAAATAGACTCAGTCTTTGTGTGTGCATGCATCCCCAATAGGCCCATCCACTTGTGTGTGGCACATTTACATACACACACACACACACATACATGTAGCACACATGCACACACATACACACACCACACACACTCATACAGGTATACGTGCACATATGGCTAACTGAAGGTTGACTGTCAGTTGTACTAGCTAGTATAGAGATGTCACTTACGCATATTTGTAGTAGACTCTAGTCATGTGACCAAATCTCTCGTGACCTGCGATATCCCTAGAGGCAACAACAAGGAGGAAAGAGTCATACAACTTGAAAACAATAAGCAAATTATTTACCAGCCACGCCCACCAGTCACCCTAAGGTTTTCAATCCATCTGGCATTAAGTGCACTTAGGTCTACAAGGAGTTTAGACTGCATAGCCCCAGGTGCTTACAGGTGCTTATCATCTGGGAGAATCAAGACTACTATGCAACCACAACACTCAATGGCAGCCACTGTGGGCCAGCCTATGCCAGCCTAAATGTCTATTATAGCATGGAAGTGATCTTATCTGCAATTTTCCTGCTACCTATCACAACAGCTAGCTCTAGCAAGTATGTAAACAAATCCTGACCAGCAAACATCAGACAAACAACAACAAATAAATAAAAACATTGAATAAACAACAGCATCATAGAGCCCTTGAAACACCAGTGGACCACTAAGTAAGGTTTAGACCATGCAAGATGAGCTGTTCCAATGTTAATGACTGGTCAAGCAATTCATCCTAAGACTTCAGAGAAGCACTGGGTCATTGAGAGTGTTTGTCTATGACAATGTCTAATCAGCAATAGCCAGGGGATCAGACAGCCCAGCTGACCCTCTTCCCCACAACACACAGAATGCAGATACACACACCCACCACAAATGCTATAATTAATTAGCTGAGCTGGTTCACTTCCACAGCTGTTAATACCCTACAGGTGCTAATTCCAGTGGATCAATCCAGTAATTCACACTCATCTTTACGTTCAAACGACATCCCCAAATTGATTACTTGCATAAAGTCTATACTTTCTGCACCATCCTTACCAAAGCTGTAGGTTAATTTTCAAATCAGAACTCCATTCTAGTGTCTTCAAGGAAAAATCAACTCCTATTGTGAGCTTGTAATTGGGTGAAAATATATCTACAGCAACGATTATTGTAAAAAAAAAAATAGCAAAATTGTCACAAAGATGATTCGTAGACTCACCTTCCGTATATCTTCTAATGATTGATGTCTATAAAAACAAGCAGAAGCCAAAATTAATGATCTATTGTTTTCTTAAAATCTTACCTTTCCTGAGATGATGAATTTGACAGCCGGTTCAAGCACAAAACAATAGGAAGACAATAAATAATGATGACAATAAAGATGTATGATCACACTGACATTGCACCTATCTATCTCCAGCATGCTAACATTAATTGCTGCATACTGAGTAGTCACTAACAAAACACATTCTCCGCAGTAGGAAAAATTGCACCTTGTACTAGACCAATACTAGGCTCAAAGTTGTTCTGGGGGCTAGAAATGGCCCTGTTAACCACCCGACTCACCGACGCCGAAATCTCCGATGACTAAAACCTTATACAAGTGTTCCTGCTGGTCGTGCTTTTCCTGTTTGAAGGAGTTTTTGTCCAGTATTTCTCGGCCGGGCTGACCTGCGTCTTCCACCTTCGCCATGATCAATCAAATACTAGACGTCAGACTGGTCATTGTTTCGCGTTAGGGTCAAAATCCAATCCAGCCCCACCCCAAAGTTTTCAGAGAAAGCACGCTAGAGGAGACCCTTTACCTACTACGCAAGTTAAAGTTAGAAGTGCTCGAAATGGGCTGCTCAATCTCTCGCGTGTTGAGGCCTCCTACTGTTTACTGGAGTAGCTTGGTCGTCTTAGCCGGTGTCTTGGCGTTCGCGATAAAAAGGAGGAGATGTAAAAGAGCAATAAAAGCTGTAAGAAATATTAGTCAAGATTGGGCTAGTAACCTTTGTGCGTTAGCCCCCACATAATTGCAAACTAGTAGCAAATCCAATAATCCGATACAGCTATGTAGTCACACCCACACATTCTATTTGAGGTGTACTAACTGAATTACAGTGGCTGGGTTTACTGGTAGAGTGGTGAGCATGCTCAGCCATTCTAGCTGGAATTGTAAATTTAATAATTGGATACCCAAAACCTTACATGCAATTTGTGGATTGTTGCACTGGATATTTCAAGTCAAGATTAATTGTACTCCCTCATTTATCTTCCTTCTCCAAATGTTGTGTAGAGGGAAGGTGCTGACTTGTACGAGACCAATCTGTTAGTGAACCAGTACCTGGCCTTCCACTACTGTCCCCCTGTGGAATACATGAAGTACATATTTGGGCCAAGAAACTCACTGGACTTTCCGAAGAAGTGTGCCGAGATCTGCTTCAAGCACAAGCCTGTGAGCAACCCTTTACCACCTGGCACATTTGTTGAATTTTTTTAGGCACCATCAATGGAATGAGTTAACAAATTTGTTTAGAGCATACTTTAAGTAATGAGAAATTTGATGTGGTGATTTGGCCAGGTCTAACCAAAAACTTCCGATTCAATGAAATAAATAGTATTTTGTTTGTATCATTATGTTGTTAGACCAGCACCATGTAACATCATTTTAAGTAATGATGATTCTTACCAGATTTTCTTTTCCATTAAGACTGATTCACCCACTAGACAAATTTTTGATTGTGGTATCCTTTACCAAACTTTTAACTTTTGAAAGTTCGTGGAGAAATTGCTCCCAGCTTTCATAGTGTCTTTCTATGTATTCTCTCTTTCGCAGACTTTTATCATTACAGAATAAAAATTTGGCGGTAACTGGGAATCGAACCCAGGACCACTTGCTCAATGCACAAGCACCCTAACTACAGAGCTACAACAACCAATGAATGGGCAACCAAATTTTCTAATTCTGAAATAATGCTGTTTGAGTGTACTGCCATGCTACAATCTCTTTCTCAACAGACAAATGAATTTATTTATTTTTTATTTTTTCGTTTTCCTTCTGCAAGGATCATGGACATGGGAAACTCTCGAATGGTGACCCTGAAGCCAGCTCAGTTAGCTCAGACCCTGATAAAGAATTCAGAGACCATTGTGTATGGCTCTTAGAGACAACTACAGATATCGACCATCTCTTTATCCATGGAAGTATTGTACTCGGCTACTTTGTCACTTCATCGTAGCGGTGAGGTATTCCAGCTGGCACCACTTCTTGAGAACTTTGGCTGAATTTTTAAAACAGCTTTTGCCGAATTGAAGCAAATTGAAAATCAGCTTTTTATCTGCTTTCAAAGGCTAGTTAGAAAGTAAATTATTTGTCTGTGTGTTTGTGTGTATTCAGATAAATTCGCTAAACAGGGCTCTGGATATCGGTTGTGCCGTTGGAAGGTCGACCTTTGAACTGGCACAGGAGTATGATGAGGTGATCGGTATCGATTACTCGAGTGCGTTTGTGCAGAAGTGTGAGGACCTGAGGGCGAACGGGAAGTCAGAGTACTCCATGGTGGTGGAAGGAGACTTGGTGGAAAGAAAGATGGCTACTGTTGACCTCTCCATTGTGAGTATGTGTGTGTGTGTGTGTGTGTGTGTATGTGTGTGTACCTCCAAAGAATGAAGACAGTGGATTTTGTGGCTATTCAGAGAAGGTCAATTATTGCACCTTTAGTTAAAAAAAATTAGAAGAGAGAATTGGACACACTTGCACAAGTTAAATAATAAGCCCATGGGTAGACTGACTAGAGACCCTGTACCCAATCTAAATCCTGTATCCCATCTATAGAGTCATCGAAGTGTCTACTCAGCTATTCTCTAAATATGGCACATCTCCGCCTTACCACTATCCCCTATGAGCTGCCAGGATTGTTACAAGATTAATCTATTTAGTATCTCTGTTCTGTAAAAGCAGTGCATTAGGGTTTTCTTGCTAATAGTAACAGTTTGGTTGGTAGAGATCGAAAACTGTGTCATTCAACGGTTTTGGTACCTGAAATAATGTTGAATTTAATGCCCTCGTTTCATAAATTGTTACTTCTAGGAGTTACGAATGTGAATGTGTGTGTGTGTGATTTGCGAAACAATCCATGGCTAGTGTATTATCCACTCTATTGAGTATGACTACTTCATAGACCAGAGATTTAATTGTACATGTGCTTTAGTACATTAGTGTGTATGAAATTCTTTGCCATAAAAGTATTATGAAAATTATTTTTCTTTCTCCCCTTTGTTCCCTCCTTTATCCTGATCTTTCTATCCCATTCCCCTTTACCAATCTTGTCAGGACCGTTCTCGTATTACGTTCATGGTGGGAGATGCCTGTACTCTTCCTCGTGACTTAGGTCAGTTTGGTCTTGTGTTTGGTGGCAACCTCATTTGCAGACTGCCGGAGCCATTGGCCTTCTTCAGCCGTCTACCGGACCTCGTAGTACCCGGAGGTCTGCTGGTACTTACCTCTCCTTATACCTGGCTGGAGTCCTATACCAACAAGGCAAGCTAAATGTCAATATCGTAGATTAATTTTATTTTAGAATTAGTAGGATGTCAGTTATCCGAACACGTTGGGACCAAGGGGTGTTCGGATAAGAAAATTGTTCGGATATCAAAACCAAATTAGCTATGTATAAATACACAAACCTTTGCATCGTTGCTGGACAAACCAGAGATACACAGCCTTGTCCAGTTCACTAAACTCAGGCCTTCTCACTATCTTTCTCTTCTTAATACAATCTCCTTCAATTTCTGTCGCAAACCGCTTCAATTTAGCCTCATTCTTGACGATATCATGATAATATACTGTAATCCATGCGGGTAGCTTTCCGGCGGCGGGGTGGGTGGGTGGGTCATTAAGTCGGTAAAGGGGAGTCAAACTTTAGTTGTTCGGTTGATCGACGTTTTCGGATAACTGACGTTCGGATAACCGACATCCTACTGTACATTATACATACAATTATAATAGAAGATAACAGCTTATGTATTGGAATACCCGGATATAGCATAGTCTCGCATAGCCTGACCCTTTACCAATCACACTGCTATGAATGGGAAAGAAAAGGGGTAACATGCCATACAACAACTTGGAAAAATAGTGCTCCAATAATTAAATTCTAACAAGCTTGTAATAAATGTGACAACACATCACATCCAAAAAAAAAAAAGGGAAACACTGCATGTGTTTGTTTAACCTGGTTTCACTTATGATTATTATAATTTACCACCTGGATATGGTAGTGATGTCCTTGTTGATTGCAAGCTTTACAAGTTGGATACTTGCTAGAGCATTCTTGTGGGGGTCCTCGAAAAAGTCATATGTTCTGTGACTATTTCTCTGTGACTTTTTTTATTTTTATTTATTTTTTTTATTTTTTTATTTTATGTACAGTTAGCAGTTGATAAAGAGTCTGGATACAGGAGACTAGATAAAGTATTGGGCATTAATTAGCTTTTCAATTAATGTCAAATTTATTTTAAATATTTTGTGATCAGACTAAATGGCTTGGAGGCTTCGAGAGCGAAGGCATGGAAGTGAGAGGATTTGACACGCTAAAGAGATTACTAGAAGACAGTTTTGAACTTGTAGCCCACGAAGACTTGGCGTTTGTTATCAGAGAGACAGTGAGGAAGCATCAGTGGACTGTGGCTCATGTGACTGTCTGGAAAAGAAAGCAATAATGTGCAATATTTGTTGATCATTTGTGATGTATGTAATTTTAGAAGTTTTTTTTTATAGAATTACAAACCCACTGTGTATTCTAGTAAATAAGCACTTTGACATAAAAACGTTACGATTCTTGACAAATGTAATTATTGTAGAAGATATGGGAGTTGTATGAGGTAATATTTTATAGAGAAGAATGGATCATTCGTTTCTAGAGATTCTATTACATAATGTACGAATTTGCTTTTATATCTGTTATAAATGAAATGACTCTTGAATCACAATCCTGCAGACTTAAATGACTGTGTGTTTTTGTTGTTGTTGTTGTTGTTGCATGGACCTCCGAAGCCACATACACACATACAGAGATATTTGCAGTATTCTGCCTTTGTTTTTTTTGTTTTGGTTTGTTTTTAATTTGTTTATTGTTATTAATTTATTTTAATTTTATTTTTATTTCAACTATTTGACTTGCATTCCTTGACTGCAATTATTATGATAGAGTTTTATTTGTGGTATGAGTGGTTATTGTTCATTTTCATTTCTGTCATGTGTCTTTTCTCTAGATGAAGGCATGCAAAGCATCTACAGTAAATGAACTCGCAGAAAAACACTTTTTACTGTGTTATTTAGGAATGTTGTTTATTGGGAGTGTTTTTGATTGAGGGTGTTATGGGATCCAGAATGAGCTCTTTTTGAGGCCTGTTAGTAAGACAGCTGACACTTGGGATGGTGGGGAGCTACTATTGGTGTTCTAATAGTACGGCGCGTAAGTTGCCCATTCAAAAATGAATGGGAAAAATCGCTGTTCAAGTTTCGCTGTTTATTAAGAAATTTTGTTGGTCATAAAAATACATAGCAAGTACAATAAAAGCTATAACTAAAACAACATCAAGCACAACTAAAACCTAATTGAATTTAAATATCCTGGGGTCTGAATAGGCTGGTCTTGATCTCACAAGCTCTTTAATAGTTGATTCCAGCAAATTTCTCACTGATTTTTTTAAGTATCAAGCTATAGATATTTCTCTAGCAATAAAAAAATATATACCTCAATTATTCATATCAGAGCCTAAAATTGCTGTGGTCATCTTGGGTTGTGTGATCACCACTTAGTTCATTTATTGTTTGTTTGTAACCTATCACCTTATTCAGTTGGACGAAAGGGACCAGAGTGACTGGAAGTCCCCTAATCCACCCCCCCCCCCCCCCTCCCCCAACTTAAAGGTAGCAGAGCATAGACCCTCAATTTTTTTTTGTTAATAGTTGTACATTGGGTATAGCTAGATAAACACAATTTGTGCATTACAGCTCCCGCTATGGTAAGGTGATTAAGCATAGATAACATTGCTCTGCCTAACACTCTTTCTCCAATTCTCCAAAGCTTGCCCTACATTTCTTTCAAAATGTGCCTACATTTCTCATTTATTGCTTGAGCTGTTATGGAGTCATTGCAGCATGCTATGTGAGGCCCATTTCAATCAGGTACTGCATCCAACATTCAGAATGTTTTAAGCTGGTACTCTAACTAAACTACCTGCAGATCCAGGATTCCTCTCTCAAATCACTAGATCTGGCCCCGCGGCAATACTGTACTGTATAAGCGGAATTAACGCGCGCAAAGTATAACTGGCGACTGTGCGCACGCAAACTAAAGACTAACCTTGAAGCTGCGACTGACCACCTTTACAGTATCTTGCTCGCTCGATAACAAATATCCCGGATTCTCAATTTCACACCACTGTATAGTGTCTCGCTCGCTCGCCTGTTTAAATTTCGTATCAGGGAGGGAAGAACAACGCGACGATAGCAGAAATTTTACGCGCGACGCTTCAAGCTTTTAGTCTTTAATTTGCTAGCGTACACGGGCTGTACGCACAGTCGCCAGTTCCACAAAGCGAGAAAAGGTACAAAGATAAATAAAAATAAAAGGGGCTACACCACCCCAGTTCTACTTTGCGCACGTTAATTCTTTTGCACACGTTTAATCTCACCTTCTGCATCACACATTTTATTCTCTTGCACACGTTTATTCTCTTGCACACGTTTATTCTCTTGCACACGTTTATTCTCTTGCACACGTTTATTCTCTTGCACACGTCTCTATCGTTTCACAATAAAATGAAGCGTCCAACCGCCATTTGTTACGCTCCGCTGAAAAGACCCAACCTCACCGCCTTCTGTTTTCAGAAAAAGATTCTTTTCTCCAACCTGCAAATATGTCTGAAATTGCTGGCACCAGTAAGATATCTCAATTCAGAAAGCCAGTAATATTTTCAATGAGTGTTGAACTTTGCTGTTTCTGTCATAATAGTTTTCAAATGCGCCTGCAGCCCAAATGGAAGGTGTGACGATTGCAAAGGAAGCTGCTGCTTTTGTGGAGAATCCTGCAAGTGCTCTCAGCCTTCCAGTGGATGCAAAGTAGGGAATTGCAAGTGCACCTTGGACTGCTGCTGCAAGGAGAAATGTGCCTGCAATCCCTCCTGTGACTGCTTTGAGTGTCAGTGTGAGCCAGACTGCAAGAATGGTCCAGAATGCAAGTGTGTGATCTGAACATTATGTTGGATAAACTTAAATCATGGCAACTCACACTGTTGAACTCCATTTATAATTGTATCATTACTTTCAGAAATATATTGTTAATCAAATTAAACTTGAAAAATATTTACAACCGTAAATCAGTTGGTTAGTCATAGCTGCTATGTTAGAACTTACAACAAGATTAGCTAAGTCACACATTCTGGCTGGCCAAGCTTTAAAAAAAGAGCGAGAGAGAAGAAATATTAATATTACAACATTATATAAGAAGTCAATGCTTTTGAGCCTTATTTAACAAAAGATAGCTACTGTAGTCGAGAAAAGAGATACACTGGTTCCTATTGGCTTATGATTCTTAATGAGTGGCTATCAGCACTTGTTGGAATGGTATTTGTCTTGAAGAGAGCCCTAGATACGTTGTTGTTGTTTTTAACTGCTTTCATGAACACATGCTTTTAAAAGCCTTGTGTTTGTGCTAGCAAATCAACTATTTTCTTGTAACTGACCATTGTACATGCATTAGCAGATCTGCACTTTTTGACATAAAACGCTTCAGTCACAAAACACATATTTAATGGTGATTACTTGTAAGTGTACATTGTCTCAGTTCATTGCAACTTCCAGCCATTATAAGCCGTACTAAATAAGAACACGGTAATAAAGACAAGGTGACAATAATTTCTTATACGCAGACTACCAAACTGAAAATCTGGGAGCAATATGAGGTACCTTATGTTCTACAATTTAATCACATGCTGTATTGTCGTGACAGCATAATACGTATATGGAAGACACTGTGTGAGGAGGATTCGAACTATGGGTCTAATCAAATTAGAATATAATTTCGATTCACGATTAGTCTAGTCCAAAGACCAGCACAGTCTGTTCTGTGTGTACAGCTCATTGTGATCTTGCCATCTGTTGGACAAGAATACAAGAAAGTGAAAGGCAATTGTCACAAGACTGATCATTTCTCTCTAAGTACACTTGTGGGATGTGTAACCATTCAACTCAGAGTTGTGTTAACACTTACGATACTCACAAGAAAGCAAACCCCTGAACAAATGTAAGTGGTACAGACTTTGCTGAAGGGACAAAGTTGGTCATGTTTTAATAATTATGTTACAGCTGACTTGTGTTTTAGTTTGTTTGTTTGTTTGTTCATTCCCACATATCAATCATAGTAATGCAGTGGTGTAATTGGAGAGAAGCAACAAGTTATTAAACTTAGAGGAGGAGCCTGGTCTGAAGTAGACAAAGGTTCATAACAAACAGATAATTTTAGACTGAATAAATGTAGCTATCAACTTCAATGTAACTATAAATAAATACCATCTTAGGCCCTCTCCCCCACTTACAGTTATAGTTACTTGTTCTGCCCACCTCCCCTAGCCAGCTTGCTGAAATTTGCCAGACATTTACATATTTTAGATAAATTAAGTGGAGGTAGAATTGATTTTTAAGGAAAAAAAATCTGTTCAGCTGGGGTGGAGACAGATGTAGGGAATCACAAGTTCTGGAATTGCTTGTAATTGTGTTAAAATATCCTGTGTTAGCTGTGTGTCAGTTACGGTGAGTCCAGTGGCAGGCAGGGCATGGCATGCCGCTAACCTTGTTGTGGGTGATGATGCCGTGTGATGTCCTATACACTGCATTATGCTAATTATTCAGTACAGCATGCAATTAATTTTTTTATTCTTAATACACTTGTATTCTTTTTTTTTTCTTACCAATTAATTTTCACTAGCATTAATTATTATTATTATTATTACTATTAATACTTTCTTTTTTAATTTTTTAATTAATACTTCCTTACAGTGCAGTTTTCATTTTGATGAGGTGTCCACTCCATGACTACAAACTTAGGGAAAGGAAGCTTGCTCTCCTTAGCCTTCTTTGCTCTACTCATCCTCAGAAAGCAAGAATTGCAGAAGTTCTGTGGCAAATACTCTTCGTCTGCTGCTGGAATTTGGAGCCCAACTAAGGCGACAAGGTCATCTCTATGATCTGTGCAGGCATATACATGTACTGGCTGTGTCTTCTTTCCCTTAGATTTATTCAACCTGTTACCACAAATCCTACAGTGCTTCTCAATCTGCTCAATGTGATGATCCATCAGAATTACTGTATTTTGGGATGTTTATTTTGTGTAAAAAAAATAATGAAATTCACAGAAACGCTTCTAGTCTGACTGAATGCCACTCTGTAGTAACCACACTTCAGCACTCTAATTTAATGAAATTTACAGAAGCGCTTCTTCTATAGTCTGACAATACCACATCACACAGAAGAAGCCGAAAGGTCACGGGACTGACCTCGTGGAGATTACCGTAAATCTGATATAGCGCGCAACCATGTGCCACGCGCAAAAAAGACAACTGAACTCTGTACTCTGGTGACAAATAACTACCCGCTCTTTTATCCTCCTACTATACTCTGGCTGACATCTTGACTGTCCTGTCCGCGACCGACACCGTCGATGTAGAGGGACTAGTCGAGGTAAGGTGAGGACGGAGGTGTACCTGCATGGCTGTAGTAGGACAAGGGACCCATGGTATGCATGTCTTAGTCTCTTGGCACCCACGCTACCTGCCACGTGCTCAATTTTAGTATGTAAGTACCAGATGAATGTCCACAAAGGCTTGCGTCTTTTACACACTAATGGTAACTGTATAAGATGATATAATGATTAAAACGTTTAATCTTGAACTTTAAAATATCAGTTAAAGAGAACTTATGACCCTTTAATATTATTTATTACATGAGTCAGAGTGTGATATGGTGAAACATTTCACAGCAGGCTAATTTATTTTCAAGAGCCAAAGGCTAGTGAAATAAAAGGCTAGTGAAATAAAGCCTCAGAATGAAATATCTAGCCACACTCTGACAGAGTATAATAAGTGGTTTATTCCACACATCTTCACTGAAGTAGTTTTTTTTTTTTTTTTTTTTTTTTTTTTTTTTTCCCTTCCTGCCATGGATTAAAAAATATTCCCCAGTAAGTTTCCTATTGGCTTTGTATATTTTCTGTGTTGCTTGCATGTGTATTTGGACAGTTATCAGCGACAATGTGGACATTTCATAGTGGTAACTATGGTATGAAATAGTTGAACTATGGCAACACTTGGAATTATCGCTAGATTACTGCCCTCGGGATCGGGATGGTTACCATTGATAACTCCTCCAATGTATTTTTTAGCTATTGGAGGTAATATCTTTCACAATAGTATTTTTTTAAATTTGTGACTTGTAAAACATCTTCTTGATGTTATCTTGGGCTGTATCTAGTTGTCACACTCAACACACGTAATTAATTTATATCTTGTGATATCTTCTATTCCATAAATAAAAATTAATTTCAAATAACATATCCAGGAGCTACTTCTGAAATCCTTTGTGTGTTAGTGCCTAAAGAATGTTGCGCACTATTTATTACATTGTAGTAAAAGCTTAGCTCTCTCTGGATTGATTGTTGCTTTACAGTGTGCTTTCAAGAAGTTGTTGTTGTTTTTTGTTTTTTTAATGTGTATGGCTGACCAGTTGTTGCAGAAGACCAGTATATTTATAACTGAAGACCATGTCACCATCAATTATATCATTTACCAAGTAACTGATCTAGTGTAGGGAAATTAACCTTTAGTACGCATTGCCAAGAGGATTATAATAGTCGTTCTGCTTGTCTCTGATTACTGGCAATTAATCATTGATTTGGGTACGGACTTCACAGAACGACAGATTTAGACTTTTTACAGTGCCTTTTTATTTTTCCTCTGTTCTTTCTTTTTTAATTCGGGCTAAGAAAACTAGAAGCAAGAAACTCTGCCCCTATTGTTACATCATGAGCAAGTAATTTCTTTCTGCCCACGGAAGTTTTGCCTTGTGCTGATAGTTTAGTGAGTGCTGCAATTACAGTTCCACATTGCTGCTGCTGGTGGTGAGTGTCTTTGCATGTTAAGCTATGAAGACAGCATTTCATTTACAGGCAATGTTGTTACTTGAAATATGCTTCTTGTTGGTATGAGAGACACGTATAGCCTGTGTATAGTAATGCTGATGGTTTGCACCTTTGTTGGTGCTACATATGTATAGTGGAAGTGGATATAGTCTAGGAGCTCCAGTATCTGAAATTCATGGTATCATAAAATCTGTTCAAGTTTGTCTTGAGGTGTTCATATGAAATGTTGCCCTAGCCACGTGCTCAGTGTCTTTATAAGTACATTGAGTGGCTTCAGATTTAGGGCACATAATAATTCCAGTACATATAGGAAACTGGTGGCCACAGGTTTCTACTGGTTACCAGCGCCGAAAAACTGGATATATTGAATTGAAAATTACTATATAGGAAGTTGTACCTGTTGATGATGTTGTGTATGTATTTTATTTATTCTTAGAGCAAGACTTCAGTTACCAAAGAATCTCTTTTATCTTGAGTACGGCAACTCTTAACAGTAAGTATTAAATCTACAGAGTCTAGAGTTTGTATGAATGGTTGCCCTAGCCACGTGCTCAGTGTCTTTATAAGTACATTGAGTGACTCCAGATTTAGGGCGCATAATAATTCCAGTACATATAGGAAACTGGTGGCCACAGGTTTCTACTGGTTACCAGCGCCGAAAAACTGGATATATTGAATTGAAAATTACTATATAGGAAGTTGTACCTGTTGATGATGTTGTGTATGTATTTTATTTATTCTTAGAGCAAGACTTCAGTTACCAAAGAATCTCTTTTATCTTGAGTACGGCAACTCTTAACAGTAAGTATTAAATCTACAGAGTCTAGAGTTTGTATGAATGGTTGCCCTAGCCACGTGCTCAGTGTCTTTATAAGTACATTGAGTGACTCCAGATTTAGGGCGCATAATAATTCCAGTACATATAGGAAACTGGTGGCCACAGGTTTCTACTGGTTACCAGCGCCGAAAAACTGGATATATTAGAAAATACTAAGAAGTTTTATTGTGTGAATCATGTGTGTATGTCAGGGTTGGGGTCAAATACTCTGAATAGTATTTAAATACAAATACAAATACTTGAAAGAATTCAAATACAAAATACAAATACAAATACTTTCTTAAATATAGTATTTCAATTACAAATACAAATACTTTTTAATTGCATCACCATTAGCGAAAGTGTTATGTGGATTATTATTATATTTTTTGATATTTATTGTGAAATTAGAGCTATTAAAAATGAACGTTTGTATTTTAACATCACTACATCTGATAAGTTAAAAAGTCACAAAAATTGATTACACCTGATAAACATCAGTTCTTCAAATGTTTTGTCCTTTAAACGGCATCTGTCAGGTCGAAACACTTTTCCCGCTATGCTAAACAATCTTTCAACTGGAGCCGAAGATGCGGGAATGCATAAATGCACTGGAACTAGTTTAGCTAATGTGGGATATTTCATTTCGTTGACTTTCCAAAATTCAAGGGGATTTTCTTCCTGCGGTAGCAATGGAGCTTGAAGGTATTCATCAACATTTGCATCAACTATAGAGGAGCTACTAACCTTGTCTGCTATAAGCAAATCATCAAAAAAAGTTTTCATTTTCTTATGTGGTGGTGGTTGTGGGCATGATGACGGTTCAGCAGGCTCATTGGCTTTCTCTATTACTTGGGTATGAGACATTAAGGAAGCACTTGTGCTGGGTTGGGATTCATAGTGAAGCTTAGACACAAGCAGGCCCTTTATTCGTAAACATTCATTTGATGAACACCATTTAAGCTTGAATCTAGGATCTAATGCCGATGCAAGCAAAAATTCATCGATATCCTCATACATAGAAAGCCTCTTGTTGATAGATGATTTTAAAGTTGTTACAAATCTTGAAGTGTACTTGTGGCTGAGATCTTCAACTGTGGACTTTAGTACCCTGATACATGGTACAATCATGCTGCTAGTAATAACCTTATCTCCTTGAATACAGTGGGTTGCTGTTTCAAAAGGGGTTAATATTTCCACAAGATCTTCCAGAATTGTTCGATCATAGGCAGACAAACTAACAGTATTCAGAGATTCTAATTTATCAGTAGGAAGGCGAAGAATAGAACGAATCATAATAAGTTGTGAATTCCATCTAGTAGCATTTGCTGCTGCAAGTCGCTTTTCAGACTCCAAAATTTCAGAGGAAAGTGTAGATTTTCTGACATGAGATACAATTGCAGAAACCCTGTTCAGGACTTTAATTATACCTGGAGCTTGCTTGAAACCATCTTTAATCACAAGCTGCAAGACATGTGCAAAACATGGAACATGTTGCGAACTAAGATCAGTATATGCATCACCATCAGGATCAGGATTATCCGGTTCATCATCGTAGTCATCATCTGACGCGTTTTCAGTTTCTACTTCAAAACTAGGAAGTGAAAATGCTTTCATCATGTTACTTGCACTGTCAGAAACTGTAAAAGAGATTTTTTTGGTTAAGTTAAAGGAAGCAATAGTCTTTTCAAACTCATCAGCTATAGCATAGCCAGTATGTGACCCATGAAATCGAGTGCAAGAAAGCATCGCTGACCTTAACTGCCAATCAACAACAAAGTGAGCTGTCATCCCAAAGTAGCTTCTCATTTGACGGCTTGACCAAAGGTCTACAGTAACACAGACTACTTGTGACTTACTTAATAACTGCTGAAGTTTTGCTCTTGTTGCATCCATGGTTTGTGGCAATAATTTGGTAGTAAAGTGTTTTCGACTAGGAACCTGATACTTCGGGTTGGAAATCTTCATAAGGTGACGAAAATTGGTACTTTCAACAGTAGAAAGAGGTAAAAGATCGCCTGCAACATAAGATACTACTGCTTTGGTTATTTCAACTTGACGGTAATCATTCGCTCCATATTTTTTTGTACTCATAACCACTGAATCAAGTCTTGTTTGGTGTAGGTTACTACTACCTCCACAACTATGTGCGGTATCTCTTGGAGTTTCCTTGATTTTTTGATACACTAGCTCATGCTTTCGCTAAAAATACCAGATACAATAATGGTAGGTATGGAGTATTCAGTTTTAATTTTCTAGTTACCTTAATATGCAACAAGAAATTGGATGTTGCTTTGGTAGATCCCGAGATAGTGGCAGAGCAATGCTTACATTTAGCTTTGAAAGTGCCCTCTTCAACATTGTCAGGAACATCATAGTACTGTAAGACAACTGGAACTGACTTCTTCTTGCTTGCCATAGCTAAAAGATGGTGGCTCACAATTAGAATAAACAGCAGCTGCACTGTTTAATTAAGCAGTTGCTTTTTTTAACCTTATGATTTTTTTTAAAGTATTTTAAATACAAATACAAATACTTCACTCTTTAAATCTGAAAATACAAATACAAATACAAATACTCCAAAAATGTATTTAAATACAGCATAAATACAAATACTCATGTATTTGACCCCAACCCTGGTGTATGTATCTACGTAATTAATAAGTTATAGTTAAAGCATGAGCGCTTAGTTTCTAGTCGATTTATTGCACGACAGCCCGAGGGCCGTAGGCCCGAGGACCGAGTGCGATAAATGTACTAGGCACTAAGCGCTCATGCTTTAACTAATTTAAATACCGGGCAAGTGTTATTGCACACTTGCCAAGTTATTACACCTGACAACAATATAGCAACGGTATTTAATATGTATTTATTTATTTATTTATTTATTTATTTATTTATTTATTTATTTTAGAGCAAGACTTCAGTTACCAAGGAATCTCTTTTATCTTGAGTACGGCAACTCTTAACAGTAAGTATTAAATCTACAGAGTCTAGAGTTCGTATGAATGGTTGCCCTAGCCACGTGCTCAGTGTCTTTATAAGTACATTGAGTTACTCCAGATTTAGGGCACATAATAATTCCAGTACATATAGGAAACTGGTGGCCACAGGTTTCTACTGGTTACCAGTGCCGAAAAACTGGATATATTAAATTGAAAATTACTATAATAGGAAAGTTGTACATGTTGATGATGTTGTGTATGTATTTTATTTATTCTTAGTCACTAGCTCCAAAAATTTTCAATTACGCGGTAGGTTCTTGATTTTTCACAGACACTTAAACTCGCCGAAATCATTGGCGGGGTCCTTCCTGTTGGCATTTATTATCCTCCCCTGTGGCATTTAGAACCCTAGCTTGTGACATTTAGTACCCTAGCTCACCCACCTTCTTTATTGTTTGGAATAGCTACTTGACATTTCTGACACATTTGTATAATTCAAAATTTTAGGGATATAACAAAGAAATATTTTTATTTTTAAAATACTGATATTAAAATAAAGTGATGAGTATCTACAACTGATTAAATAAGTTACAACAGCTAATGACATTCGAAATTCAGTTCTTTAAAAAGTCAATGGACGGTCTCCCTTCAATCCTGATGTATCGTTGTATGCCAGCCACGCAAGATGAAGAAGTGAATTTGGAGGAAATTCCTCTCCGTTTTGTTTTCTTACTTGGGTAGATATTTCTTTCAGGGGTGTAACTTCCGAGGTAACTTCTTTTCCATTCAGTAGAAATGTGTGCACACCATTGTTGCCATACATTGACACCGTATTTTTTGTCAGCCATGGTCTTAGAAGGTATAGCACTAAGCTTGGCCTTCATAACCTTATCCTCGTTTTTCCTGGGAGCAAATGTTCTCTTTTGTCGCTTTGTTGGAGGCTCCAAGTTATAGCCGTGAACAGAATGTTCCGTGAGTTGCTCTTGATGAATAGCTGGGTCTACTGACCAGTAACTAAGGTTTGTTCGCTATCAGACGTTTCCTCGTTTAAAAGGTCCATAATTTCTGGTAATAAAAAGTCCAGGAATGAGTCCATAATTGTCTTCCATTAATCAAGTTAGCATGAGAAGTGGTGGAACGGCTGTATCACCTAGCCTAGCTTTTTTTTTTTTTAGTGACTAAATCAGTTAGACAGAGGCACCAAGGAAACTACCGGATTTAGGAAACGCCTCAGGCCCCTAGTAGCACCCTCGCTTCGCTCGGGATGCTACAGCTCAGGGCCTTCGGGATTCCTAAATCCGGTAGTTTCCTCGGTGCCTCTGTCTAACTTATATTTAGAGCAAGACTTCAATTACCTCTTATCTTGAGTACGGCAACTCTTAACAGTAAGTATTAAATCTACAGAGTCTAGAGTTCGTATGAATGGTTGCCCTAGCCACGTGCTCAGTGTCTTTATAAGTACATTGAGTTACTCCAGATTTAGGGCACATAATAATTCCAGTACGTATAGGAAACTGGTGGCCACAGGTTTCTACTGGTTACCAGTGCCGAAAAACTGGATATATTAAATAATTACTATAATAGGAAAGTTGTACATGTTGATGATGTTGTGTATGTATTTTATTTATTCTTAGAGCAAGACTTCAATTACCTCTTATCTTGAGTACGGCAACTCTTAACAGTAAGTATTAAATCTACAGAGTCTAGAGTTCGTATGAATGGCTGCCCTAGCCACGTGCTCAGAGTCTTTATAAGTACATTGAGTGACTCCAGATTTAGGGCACATAATAATTCCAGTACATATAGGAAACTGGTGGCCACAGGTTTCTACTGGTTACCACAGGTTTCTACTGGTTACCAGCGCCGAAAAACTGGATATATTAGAATTGTTGTTGTTTTATTTTTATTTTTTGTTAAACCAGTAATGATAATGGAAGGAATTTCTTCCCATTAAATTATTTCCTGCTGTTCACTAGGCAAAAAAAAAAATTTTTTTTTTTTTTTGAAATTAAGATTTGTATTATGTGACTTTTTTTGTAAGTTTGGTTTGATCTTTTATTCATTTTGATGTTGTTGTTTTTTTGTTGATTTTTTTTTCTTTTTTAGTTGGGGGAAGTGTTTCTCAAGAATCTTTTGTATTCTGTTTATATATGTAATTATTGATGTAATACAAGAGAAACTAAAACATGGACTAGTATACCAGTATCCTTAACCTCTCCTCCCACTTGCATTACACACACGCAATGAAATTTAGAATGTCTCCATCCTGTAGATGCAATGAGCTAGCCGGGTTGTGAAGCTTTGATCATGTGACATGCATGTGACCAGCCTAGTGTCAATCTCTCTCAAGTTGAGGTAGCTCGCACGCACAGTCATTTCAAGCAACTGAAGTAGTTATCTTGATATTAATTCGCCCCTGCATTTTGTTATTAATTAAATGACTCTGTAATCAGGTGAGGTGTGGCTGGTCATAATACGTCTAGTACGCCACTGCTTAGTGTGAAAGAAAAATAAAACTAGAGCATATTTACTTACATATATTTCACTCCAATATTGCAACCCACACACTACCTGACTTGACTAAAAAGTAGTTGAAAATATTTACTAGTGTTTGGTATTACTGAAGTAACGAGTTGTCATCTTACATGTGTGATTTGTTCAGTTGCCTGTTAGAGCTGAGATGTTCTCACTAGTTGTTTTGTGACCATCTTATGTTTTCAGTACTACCTCATGTAGGCTGACAGAATGAAAGCTTCAATCTATTGGATTTTGGTTTCAGTGGCTCCAGTGCTGAATAGAAGGATTTATTTACATAACCAATGTTTCGCTCAGATTAGTTTCTTGTTTCATTAGTTCCCTTCAGTAGCAAAATTGCATGTATGCTCTACATTTTGTCTTGTTCTGAAGCGAGTGATTTGATGTGATATGTTTGGAATTGAACATAATGAGAAGTGTTAGTTTCCATTTATCCACTCTGGACCTTCACACCTCTTCCCTTTTGCTGTGTTGATGTTCACATTAAAAAGTCCATGTTTCTTTTCTGAAATCCTTTTTGTCATTTATATTGAACCATTGACTAATACATTGATTTCCATTCTCCCCATTCCCTTCCATAAAAGAAAGGAGGTGGAGCTATTCTGTTGTGTATTGAATGACATTATTGTGTTGTCAGGTGTGATGGTACCACACTTTACCAAATGTTGCTACACCTTACCAAATGGTGTCACACTTTACCAAATGTTGCCCTAGCCACGTGCTCAGTGTCTTTATAAGTACATGAGTTACTCCAGATTTAGGGCACATAATAATTCCAGTACATATAGGAAACTGGTGGCCACAGGTTTCTACTGGTTACCAGTGCCGAAAAACTGGATATATTAGAAAATACTAAGAAGTTTTATTGTGTGAATCATGTGTGTATGTATCTGAGTAATTAATACATGTATTTATTTATTTACTTATTTTAATTTTTTTAGAGCAAGACTTCGTTACCAAGGAATCTCTTTTATCTTGAGTACGGCAACTCTTAACAGTAAGTATTAAATATACAGAGTCTAGAGTTCGTATGAATGGTTGCCCTAGCCACGTGCTCAGTGTCTTTATAAGTACATGAGTTACTCCAGATTTAGGGCACATAATAATTCCAGTACATATAGGAAACTGGTGGCCACAGGTTTCTACTGGTTACCAGCGCCGAAAAACTGGATATATTGAATTGAAAATTACTATATAGGAAGTTGTACCTGTTGATGATGTTGTGTATGTATTTTATTTATTCTTAGAGCAAGACTTCAGTTACCAAAGAATCTCTTTTATCTTGAGTACAGCAACTCTTAACAGTAAGTATTAAATCTACAGAGTCTAGAGTTCGTATGAATGGTTGCCTAGCCACGTGCTCAGTGTCTTTATAAGTACATTGAGTGACTCCAGATTTAGGGCGCATAATAATTCCAGTACATATAGGAAACTGGTGGCCACAGGTTTCTACTGGTTACCAGCGCCGAAGTTTCTACTGGTTACCAGCGCCAACAAGTTTGGGAGGAATAAAAGCGTGAAGTCTCTCTTAGGTAAACACTTCTCACTTCAGTAAAATGGTGGATTCTGCTAAAGGGAAAACCCCTAGTTTGTTTCTGTTATGGCTGATGACAATTTAGGCCAGAGGTTAAGCCATGACACAACTTTATTACCTTGTCAGATCTCTTTCCATAAAAACAAAGATGAGTGGTCTAAGTGTCAGAACTGCTATATTCCTATTCACTTCCCATACATTGATTATTATTTTATTTATTTTTATTATTTTTTTTTTTGATTTTTTTTGTACGTCAGAATTTCTCTCGTGCTCGTTATAAATCGAACGTAAATTTTATTGTAAATTTTTATTTGTGATGTCGCGTATTTATCGTAATTGGGAAAAGGGTTTCCACCAACGTCATCATTTACCAGATAACGACTCTTGCATAAAGAGGCTATTTTCATTAAATTTTCCATGCATAATTTCATTCTATTAGAAAGTGGACCCTCGTTGTGACTATTATACTAACTATCTATTACAAAATCATTATCAGACCAAAAGATTAATTAATGATTATGTCGTTTGTGCAAGACATAAATGCTGTCTTTATAAACATGCGAAGGACACTCACCTCATCTGTAGTTTCAACAGGAAACTCCAATATCACCACTCAGTAATATAAAGCAACACTTTCAGTGGCCAGTAAGAATCTATTTGCTCACGTGATCATCATGTGACAGTGGGGAGTATTACCTACTGAAGCTTAGGATCGTACGGCCAAAAAAATAACTAGCTTTTTCTGGAAAACTAAGTTGAAACAAAAAAAAATCTGGCTCGTTAATGGGTGCTTTGTGCAGTACAACATTTTTTATGCCTCTTTCAATCTTCGGGAGGCTGCCTTCTTCGAGATCTGCTTGTTATGTGATAGAATGACTGATTTACAGACAGACAGACTGAGTACTGTAGGGGGGTAAACATAGTATGGATGGATGCTTCCTTAGGAAGTGTTGTTAGTTATAAGTAAGTTTGTGCAATCCTGACACTTGTAACCTGATTAGTAATAATTATCAAAAGTTTATTTGTTGTTGTTTTGTTTGTGTGTTTTTTTTTTTGTTTGTTGTTATTATTATTATTTTTGATTGTTTTTATACAGGATTTTCAAGATTGTAGTTGGTCTGGTTCTGAAGTTTCCGGCACAATCATGTTCAAATTCCATTGTGAACTTAACCCCATAGAGCATGTATGGTGCCGCTCGTATGAGGTCACGAGGGTTCACTGCAAGAAAACGTTCAGGAAGATGCATGGTGCCGCTCGCATGAGGTCACGAGGGTTCACTGCAGGAAAACATTCAGGAAAATGTATGGTGTCACGAGGGTTCACTGCAAGAAAACATTCAGGAAGATGCATGGTGCCGCTCGCATGAGGTCACGAGGGTTCACTGCAAGAAAACATTCAGGAAGATGCATGGTGCCGCTCGCATGAGGTCACGAGGGTTCACTGCAGGAAAACATTCAGGAAAATGTATGGTGTCACGAGGGTTCACTGCAAGAAAACGTTCAGGAAGATGCATGGTGCCGCTCGCATGAGGTCACGAGGGTTCACTGCAAGAAAACGTTCAGGAAGATGCATGGTGCCGCTCGCATGAGGTCACGAGGGTTCACTGCAGGAAAACATTCAGGAAAATGTATGGTGTCACGAGGGTTCACTGCAAGAAAACATTCAGGAAGATGTATGATGCCGCTCGCATGAGGTCACGAGGGTTCACTGCAAGAAAACATTCAGGAAGATGTATGGTGCCGCTCGTATGAGGTCACGAGGGTTCACTGCAAGAAAACGTTCAGGAAGATGTATGGTGCTGCTCGTATGAGGTCACAAGGGTTCACTGCAAGAAAACGTTCAGGAAGATGTATGGTGCCGCTCGTATGAGGTCACGAGGGTTCACTGCAAAAATACATTTTGCAAGGTTCAGGAAGATGGACCAGGAGTGACTGAAGAAGCAACAGGTTTTTTGTTGTTGTTTTTCCGCAAGCTGTTGAGGCTATGAATCAGCTATTAATATGGCCACACCTCCATAACATAACAAGCTTATGAATTTCCTTCCGACCAATAGGAATCATCACTCACTTTTTTTTTTTTTTTTTTTTTTTTTTTTTTTTTTTTCATGTTTTAATGGTAAATTATACATGAGTTTCACTGTCCAATGCACACGCATCACGTTGCTTATAATTTAACTGGCTCCAGGAAGTGGGAGTCATATTTTACCTACTGCTTTGAGGGAAAGGGTCTGGTCAAATGCAATAGGGCCACTTATTCTGCTGACTGGGACCTGAGCAAGTCTATATTGCATTTGACCAGATCGTTTCCCCGCAATGCGTTAGGCAAAAAAGAGTCTGGCTATACCACACTAGGAGGGGGGGGGGGGGGAGTAACTGATGAGGAGATGGCAGTGTGAGTTGTGTATAGCGTTTGTTGAGGGTTCACTAAACCTTCACAAGTCTATGCTAACTTGACGTTCTTTATGTTTAACTGTATACACTCATAATTGTAGCAGTTTATGTGACGTGTCAATCTGAATTATTATGCATTAATGATGACCACGCCCATGCTGCCCATGTATAAGTTGCAACCATACCCATATTTGCTAGTGGCTAGTGAAGTTGACTATGCATTAGAGTATGTATGAATTATGAATTTGTCTCTTTACCAACTAGTTTTGACTACGTCACCAATAATAATAAAAAAAGTTGAAACACAGGCAAACATAGAGTGTCTTCATGCTCAGTTAATTACTGCGTGTGCTGATTTTGGTAATGTGTCTATCTGAATCACACCCACCCATGCACTAGTTAAGGCCACACCCGCCTGTCAGTTTAAATTATGCACTGTGCATCAGTTTGGACCACACCCATATTGTAGAAATGGGCTAGATATTTGGTACTGGTGTTTCGGTGTATCAATGCCTGGTTATAGAAGTATGTAGTGACTGTGTTGGAGTGTGTATGTAATATGAACTTGTTACCCTTTACCAACTAGTTTCTGATCTATATAAGAATACCTTTGTTTGTCAGTAACTACGACAATGATGACTGTGTATTCATGAATAATTCATGAGATGGTTTAGTAAAGCAGCAAAATTATCACGTGGGGTAGCTGGTTAATTCCCATACTTTTATGGGCAGCCATAAGTCTCCAATTTTTACATTTCTTTATGTTTATTTTCATATATAATGTATGCATATGACAGATTAGCTACCCTAGCTTCACCCAGAGTCTAGTTATTTTTAGAAAATGAATCTAACCCATTATCATTAAATTTTAATATTTAGCAGGTGGCCAGCATAAAAAATATTCATTGATTATTCAAATAAAAAATATGAAATATGTACATGTATAAGTGAATGAGTTAAAATAGAGTCAAGTCCTCTAATTTATTCCACTTCTGAATGTTGGTACTCTTGGGGACTTCAATAAGAACCACATGCTCTTCTTCCAATACCGCCTGGTCGTACAACGACTTTTTTGGGTTTAGAATGGCGTCACCTACGTATACCAACACATAAGGAGTGTAAATGTTGTTAGGTGTAGATATTCATTTAGCTTACTAAAAATATGCAATATTATTCATGTCGTCTTTCTGTTGATGTGTACTACTGCAATACTCACAAACATACGTACCTGCTCCTTCATATAGTAGCATGTGATGGGCAGGGGCGACTTGGTACAGCTCACACAGGGTTGCAAGAAGTTCCTCGGCTGGCTGACTAAAGTCTACCTCGAAGACTCCCATGCTAAAGCAGTAAAGAAACAGATATGTAGCACTGTGCTGACTAAATATTTGGTACAATATATCTTACCTGTCTTCATCCTTCTCATAGGAGACATGGATGGGTTGTGGGGTCACCCTGAGACTGTGAGAGTCCAGGGTACCCCATGTGATGGTGGCCTAAGCGGGCAGCACTGCATCTCCCCGATATAGGGAGTAAAACTCCCAGTGGTACTGGAGAGATCTGCGAATAGAATAATGTTGATCAATAACTAACTGGAAATAAACAGTTTCTGTCACACTTACACAGTGCTGCACAGGTCTTGAATGACCTCCTCGACAGTGGTGTTCGGGGGCCACCATCACAGATGCTTGTCCCTTTTCAGGGACTTCACAGACTAAGGACCACTGCTAATACGCAAGCAGTAAATATGGTTTTCTCTTCTACATCTAATAACAAGTAACTAACCT
>WLWD01003604.1_pt1 | contig 49431 bp, 37 predicted proteins | sample 6712731 | NCBI WGS metagenome assembly WLWD01 (sample SAMN12718690, study PRJNA576275) | sponge metagenome | isolation source: marine sponge | host: Mycale hentscheli | place: New Zealand: South Island, Marlborough, Capsize Point | collected 2014-11-01 | reverse complement strand
TCCATTTCTATTCGAGTTAGTGGCGGTGGTAAGTCAATGTGCTCTTTGTCATGGTTATAAGCCAGTATTTACTCGAAAATACATTGTCCACTAGACTACCGCGAAGGTAAGTCTGTGTAGGTGCATGTCCAGTTGTGTCAAAGCATTGTGTGTTACAACCACTACTTAGCTAAAGAATATCACAAAGAAAACTTTTAAATAACGTGTATGGTTTTGTTGTTGTTCAATTAAAGCAGTTGCAGAGAGTTGTTACTATGGCACTAAAATCCCTTTACTGTGTATGCGAAATTTAAAACCTGGACTTTATTTTCAGTAGCTTCAGTGTTAGAAGTCAAAATCATTCATATAACAATAGTATAGTCTTTAGGCTCGCTGCCATTTGTGCTGAAGCACATCACTAGTTATTATTATTACCGAATTTATGTTTTCGATATGATACCAAGTACTTTCGAACCTGGTATCGGCGGTTAGTCTGGCGTCGCCGACCCTTTTCCTTCTATTATTACTAGTGGTGCGCTCGAATAGCGCAAATGCATGGCGAGCGAGTAAATATATGAGTATTATAGGTAAAGGTGATTTGTGAAGGAAATCGCTAAATAATAGCAATGATTAGGCATGAAGAGTTAACAATAACAGAATTACCTGAATAAACTTCGAAAGCAGTGGCAAAGAAGCGCAGCTTGACAATTTGCCATTCAGTCTTTCGCCAAGAAGAGAGTAGCTATAAACTTTTTGGTTGAAACAAAGTTGCGTAAGGCAGTGCAGCAGGATTCTCCGTGCTCGTTAATTGAAAAATACCGGAACTGAGAACGCTTTACCTAACTTACGTAATTAGAAGCGCGGGCGAAATTTTTTGACGTACGCATACATACCTACATATATATATATATATATCTGAAATCTCAATTGAACACGACTGAGAGTCAGCTTCGCTCGCTTCGCTCGCTCGCTGAATTATGCTTTTCCTTCGCCCACGTATAATAATAATAGAAGGAAAAGGGTCGGCGACGCCAGACTAATCGGTAGCCATCCAGCATCCCATGATAGCTGGTATCCCATAGTAGCTAATATCCCATAATAGCTGATATTCCATAGTACCTGATATCCCATATCCCAATGGGGAGAAATCATTTATCATTTATTTCTATTCAGCTCTGGAAGGAACTGCTAGAGATTAACCACATTAAATTAACTTCATTAACCACCTTTACCAAGTGTTAATGTTGGCCACAATGTCGGTAAAGGTCGATAATCTGTCTGGGCAGGGATAATAGTAGTATTTGGTATCGAAGTCTGTTCGATACCACTCTGGTATCGATACCGGACACTTTCCTCTGGAAGTATCAAAGTATCGATACCAACTACTCGGTATCGCCCACCACTAGTAGCCGCGACACGGGGACAATCAAGTTGAGCTATATGTCTTCAACAGATTTTATGGGAACTGACGACTGACACAAAATGATGCATACATCCGGTCACACCCGGGAGCACAAATTATGCTCTAACAATAAACGTGTGACGACCTTTACCTACGCTAATCTAAATGACACAAAAATCATGTACTAAAAAATATACATATAATCATGAGTTCATAAGTCTCTGTCTTCTTCTCTGTCTTCTCTTTACCTTCTCTCCTTCTCTCTCTCACTGGAGGCCAGACCCACGGGTCCCCCCCCCCCCCCCCCCCCCCCCCCCCCCCCCCCCCCCCCCCCTACAAGCCGATACCCCTGGGATGAGGCTGACAAACCCCCAAAGGGCTGGGATCCCTCTCTGTCTCAGACCACGACTGGCGACTATGGCCATCAGCATTGCCAATAGTCTATCCCGGCTTGTATTTGATGGTGATGTCCATACCCTGTAACTTTAGGGCAAACCTCATTAGTCTTCTGTTGAGGTGTTTACTATTCAAAAGAGACACGCATGGTCTATGATCACTATAGATGGTCACCGCTCTCCCGTAGAGATAATACTCGAAATGTCTAACTGCCAAGATGATCGCCAGAGTCTCCAACTCAGTAACCGAGTAATTCTTCTCAGCTCCCCTTAGCTGTCAGCTGTAGAAAGCCATAGGTAGTTCCACTTCATCACGCACCACATGCAGGCACGCCCCCACTCCATCACCGGAGGCGTCCGTGTATAAACAAAAACAATCATTAAAAACAGGCACAAATAATACAACTCTTACACATAATGACTCACGTAGACGATTAAAGGCCAAGGACATCTCCTCAGTCCAGACGACTTTGGCAGGAGAGAGGCAGAGAGACAGCCGGAGTTAGCAAGGATGATGTCTCATGAATCCGTCCACAAACTGTCTGTAGTAAGATATAGATCCCAGAAACGACCGCAGCTGGCGTTTAGTCATTGGTCTCTTAAAGTCCCGTATAGCCCTTACGCTCAACTCGGGTACAGCAACTCTCCCACACCGATCTGATGCCCAAGATACTCCATATATTTATGACCAAACTCACACTTCCGTCTCTTAATCGTAAGCACTGCCTCACCCAAACAATTAATTACTCTCCTGACGTCCTCCAAATGACTCTCCCAATTACTACTAAAAACAATGACATCATCAATATAGTTTCTAGAAAAACTGTTCACAGGCCTCAATACCTCCTCCACAATAAATTAAGAAATGGCAGGCGCATTTTTCAGCTCGAAGGGCATACGCATGTACATGAACTTGCCCATAGGACACACAAAGGAGGTAAGTGGCATGCTCTCCTCATCAACCTCAATCTGGTGGAAGCCAGAGGTTAAATCTAGCTTAGACAGACAACAACTCAGACCCACCTTCTCAACTATCTCTGTCAAGGTATAGGTAACCAGAAACGTCTCAAAGGCATCCTGGCATTCAGCTCTCTATAATCGATGCACACACGCACCGACCCATCTTTCTTCCTTACAGGAACTAAGGGACTTGCCCACTCTGCATCACTCTTCATTATCACACCACTCTTCCAAATCTTGTCTATTTCCTTCTCCACACCTTCACGTATTCCCACAGGTATCTGCCTAGGAGGTAGATTAACAATATCCGCCACCTCTCTCACCTTAATACAGTAGACCCTCACTAATCCGAACAGCATTGTTCCTGGGGTAGTTCGGATTTATGAAAAATTCGGATTAGTGAAGTAATGAATATTATTATAAAACAATGAATATCATTATAAAATAATTGAATAATATGCAATACATTTTGTGAAAGTGAAATGACAATTTAAATACCAGTTTGTAAGGTTCATAGCTAGACTTATGTGTGCATGTAATCAGTAATTTTCTTTTGCTTTAAATTAGTTAACCTTTTTCTTGCAGCCATTTCTCTTAACTCTGTTAATACTGTTATGTTGTGCAATGTGTCTTCTTTTTGTTCAAGCAAGTATTTAATACACCCATCAAACATTGTGACAGCTTCACTATGACTCATTGTAGTAACTGGCTCAGTTTCTGTCTCTTCAATCTCAGCTGATTCTGATTCGTTCATTACTGACTCAACAATCTCATCATCATTGAGGTGAGTGTAACCCTGATCATTTGTATCACTCAGTAGCTATTCTTGCACTTCATTATGAGTCATTTTCATCCCCAACTCATGCAATAATGAAGAACAGTCATGAAGAACATCTTCATCAGAAGCATCACTTGCTGTGTCCTCACTGCTGGTACTACTAGACAGAATCTTTCTCCAGGAGAGTTGAAGAGTTGCTGAACTTATCTCATCCCATGAAGATGCAATAAGATGTACAACTTTTAACATGTCAATTTTTTTACGAAAATCAATAACAGATACACCTTCATCATTCTTAAATAAAAGTTCCTCTAATAATTTTCTTCTGTACCTCCTTTTAATTGACTCAAGAACTCCCTGATCCATTGGTTGAATCTGGGATGTAACATTAGGTGGTAAAAATACTGCTTTTATTTTACCATCTGAAGACACCAATTCATCTTCATCAGGATGAACAGAACACAGGGGGGGGGGGTAGGACATCCTCGCGTGATCCACTAAAGTGCTGAGTTGACGTTTCAAAAATAGTACATTATTCCGTAGGAATTATGAGCTTCAGGAAATCTCACAGAGGATAGAATATCGGTAAGTATTGGAATAAATTAGATCTTATAGGTCTATATATTGTGGTGACACCCAGCGCCCCCCACCGTTTTCCTTGTAAAACTTAGCAAATTAATTGTGTACCTCAAAACTAGTATTAATAGCTACTGTGTAGAAATAGCTAATTGAGACATCTAGCTATTAACTTTATTTATGAATTTCTCCTAACATTTTGTATTTCTTTCTGCATATTTGGGTTCAATCCAAAAATAGTATACTGCAATGGATGATAGTGTATTTTGCACTCCTACAAATACTGGAGATGAGTTGACAGTTATAGATATGGCATCTACCAAGTCAATTCTGCTGGATACACCCAAGTTAAACAGAAATATTTTACCCAGAAAGAATCTTTGCAAACAGTATAAACGGCAAACACAGGTTGTTCCTAAATGGACAGAATTGGAGCTCAAATTGTTGACTGAGTTTATTATGCTATATACTGATGGAAGAAGATGGCCGTTGCATAAGAATATGGCATTCTGGTATAATGCTGGAGAGTATATGCAGCAATTTCTTCATACATCTTACGTAAGATCAGGTAAGGACCATTTCATCTCATAACTTTAGGGTTTGAGTTATTTGTGTATATAGGTGAAGCATGTAGAACACAAGTGAATAGAACGCTCTCGCACAGATTCACAATGCCTGCACTGGCTGAAGAACACTTCAACTACCCTTCTGAAGATGATATTTCTGAAAGTTTAATTGAAAGTATTTCTGCTATGCCAGATTCTGCTTCTTCCCGTCAGCCAGCATATACTGATGATTTTGAAAAGATTCTAACGAAATTAGATCCAGCAAAACAGATGCAAATTATTTCTGAATTGTTTTCGTTGTTGGTTGGACAAAGTTTAATTCCAGTCCCACCACCTGATTTCCTTAAACTGGTCATTCTTGGAATGAAACGTCTACATAGCAATGGTCGATCAAATGTTATATATCTGTTGGCTAAAGCAATAGGTACTATGCATCCTCAAGGTACTGACTCTTTGCTTCCTATTTCTCGTATGCCAATGGGACTACTTGAATATGTGGTGAATTTCTACACAGCATCTTCCATCAATAAGGTATGTTTTTACTTAGATAATACATGGAGGTTAAAATATTGAAATTTTTGAGATAATTACTAAGCTAAGCTATGCAATTATGCTTTAGTTAAGTATTACTATTACTGTTTAATTACTATAATTAGTAAGCTTTCGATGATCTTTTTAGGTTTCATGCCCAACAGATTACCGCTTGTGGCTTCAGAGTATGTATGTATTATTTGGAACAAAGTGGTGTAAACTACATTGTGGACCAATGCTTAATTATGCACCAATTATGCAATCTTCTGCTATTGCTGATGATTCTTCATTGAATCAAATGCATCCTATCAAGGTAGATTTTAAAATTTGTTGATTCTATTAAAACAATAATATTATTATTTAGGCAATATGTAATATACCGGGTCTATCTGAGCGTACTCTTAGACGTGACATTGCTAATTGTGATATTTCTACTGGTACTGATCCGGAAGTGTAATGATCTTGAAGTTCTTTTGGAGTATTCAAAGGAAGATAGCAAGTTCATATTGCATGGTAGGAATTTGAAAAATACAAAAACTAAGACATTGTTCTTAAATAAATATTGTAGAGCTTCAAATAGTGAATCAAAGTTACGAAAACAAGCTAAAGAGTGGAGGTGCTGCAAATAATACTATGTTTGCTCTTTGTTGGGACATCCATGAGCTGACCCAGTTAAAAGATAACCTTCAAGAAGTGCGAGTTGAGATTGCTTCTACACTTGAAATTTTAAGTGATGAAAACTCCAGCGCTAATTTACCAAAAGGTTTGGTGTAATTCGAGAGAAGTTTGCAAAGATTATTAAGGGTGTTACACGATTCAGAAGAGTTCCAGCGACACACACATATTATGTTTGTTATTATGTTAAGCTGCGAACTACATGATCACAAGCCATATGCTATTCCTATACAGAGCTTGCCATGTGTTGCATTAAAGGAGTGTGATATCAGAAGAATCATTACCAATGTATTAAAAGAAATGACAGTTTGAGAAATGAAAGTTAGAGGTTAGTTTTTAGTATGTTAATGTGTTAACTCAGTTGAGATTATATTATATACTTAGGTTTTGTATCAAATGGGGAGTTCAATTATTTGAGGTCAAAGGGATACACAAGACCACTGTCCATTTTACAAATCAGAAGTCAAGTAAAAAAAAAAAACTTCTAAATTGAGCAAGAAAACTTTGATCTCAATGTTATCACCAAAAAGTATGCTATTCAAATAATTAATGAGGTATATACTAATGTAATGTTTTATTCTTAGAAATAGTAGATGGACAGATAGTTGCTGTTGTTCCATGCAAGTCAGTTCCTATACCACTTCTCCAAGAAATATATTCCTTACAGGAAAGTGGAATAGAATTTTCAGACATAGTGGACAGGCTCCGACCTCGTACTGTTCCTCAAGGATACTCCTATCATCATTGGAAGTCAGGTAGGTATGAAAACTCAATGGAATGTATGGTAAACATTAACTTTTTGTTTCATCTCTATTTCATAGATGAGGACGAAGGATTAGTTGAAAAGTTAAGATCTATTTTGGCCCAGCTTGAATACTCTCATGAAATCAAAGAATGGGATAAAAAGGGCATTCCATTTTCACGGTTTTTCTATGTTCCTGAAGTTCATCCTGAAACGTCTCAGCACTTTCTGGAACGAGAAGATGAAGCTCATGTGTTTAAGGTACTTCTTTATCGGCCTCTCTAATATCCATCTATTTTTATTATTAAATCATCATTATCATAATTTTATTATTATTTTAGAGAATTGCTACTAGTACTCGAAATGGTCGTCCCAAGAATTTACATTTGAAGCGATATGTGGAAGCCCTGGCTGACCAAACTTCAGGATTGACCCATCCTGTCCTGGTTGGAAGCCACAAGCAGTCAGTTCATGATGTACACTACGTTGTATGATTTCAGCACTTTAGAAGTAACTAAGTAAGTATTAGTACAAACTAATACAATTTAACAGGCTTTCACTTACTACATGCCTATTGACTATTCTGCTATTAAGTAGTTATTTTTTAGCAAGTAATTTACACATATATCTAGGTCTAGATTGTATTGCAGTCACGTTTGCTTTAATTCACTATTTTACTTATTTCCCCACTTACTCAATAGACCAATTGACAGTATCAGAGGATTCACAAAGGAAACATTTGTTGCTGTCACTACTAATATTGAGAGCTGAGAGTGGCGTCGACGGCAGAATGAAGGAAAGCCAGAGCATCCTAGATCAGGAACATCAGATGATGTGGAGTGTTTTTTTTAGTGTCATGAGAGACACAATTGGACGTGATTTTACTGAAAGCAGGTGAAATATGGGTTTAGAAAAGTTGGCAATGAGTTTATGAAATGATTGGACAGTGATCTACCTTTTTACTACCATACATCATCACATACTAGGTTTTATGAAGGCCCTTTAATTGAATTTGATAAACCAAAAAGTAAGGAGAAGCGTAAAGGGCGGAACATACCACGACGAAAACAGTCAGCAGCATTTACACCTCGACGAGCAACTATGCCAGTAAAAGGTTCTGTCTCAACTAGAGTAAAATTTCATAACTTACCAATAGAACTACCACACCACCTGGAGAACCACCTAGTGATCATATGTATTTGCCAAGTGCAATGTAACTAACAAAACACAATTCTTGCGTTCTATGTTCATTGATCCAAATAGAAAAAAAAAAAGTTTTCAAATCATTAACCACACACACAATTATTACATGATTCATTGTATTTGCTGATATAAATATTTTACGTTGTGAAATAGATGGTTGGTACAATGATTTATCTAAGTACTTCTGCAGTGCCATATCTCTACTGGCCTTTTTCCATTTAACGAAATCTTAATGCCAGCGTAAAATCCAGGACCACTTTTACTCCAGTTCACTAAATATTTAACCCAATCAAAGTTAATGCTGACAATTTTTTTCTTGTTTAATGCATCATGTACAGCTGGCAAAGCCTCTTTAACTACATAACCAATGCATCTCCAGTGGCTTTCCAACTGACATTGAAAGGCGATGGCTTGAGAATCATACTCATTATAGGGCTCTTTAGATAGCTGAACAGGTACAACTTGACCATTCCTCAATAGTTCAGGTAAGTAAGGATTCTTCTCTTCATCACTAAACTGATTCAAAGAATCATTGTCTGAAGACTCGGAGTCTGAATCAGACCATTCCCATTTCCATACTACAAAAATACCTTGTGGAACTAACTTCAGGCCATCCAGTTTCACACATATTTTGAATTGATCTGGCTGCATATTGATATAGACGATATATTCAGTGTATAAACAGAAAGAAAAAAAACTTACGTCTACCACTGTCCAATCAGTGACTTTCATCCAGCATGGCAATGGATGAGTAAGAGAAGAATCCTCCCTCACAAACACATCATATGTGTGAAATATCCCCTCTTTTGTGCAGCCTACACACATCAAAAAAAAATTCTTATCCCTCTTTGTTGCCTCTTTCTCTCTCTCTCTTCACATTTTTTTTCTTCCAAAAAATACCTTGAATTCTCATTGGTCTTAGCTCTACTGCTAAAACATCAAAAGAGGGGATTGGATAGCAAAAAGACTGCCCAAGACTGATTACAAAAAAAAAGTCACTCTCGTTTGTAGCCGAGTATCATATCTGGACAAAGTTCAGGTAGGTTGGCTACACCTCTATTATTACATTCCATTCGTGCTTAAGTCACATGATTTAGACGGGATGTCCTATGCTAGGGCTAGAGCTAGGGTTAGGGCTAGCCTAGCCCTAACCCTAGCCCTAGCCCTGGTGGTATTAACCCCGCCTAGCTTGCAGCTAAGCTGTCAATAATGGCTGATCCTCTGTAACAATTTATAAGCACTTTTATGTCATTGTAGGAAGAGGCAAGCCGATACGGAGTGGACTGGAATGCCCCATTGCCTGCAGAAGAACCAGATAGAATTGAAGTTCCACCGACAAATTGTCCCATAAAATAATGATGATGATTATCTAGAGTTGTGTGAAGTAATTCCAATATTGGGTCCATCAGATAATTATGGCATTGATCACTATATGAATACATTGCAATTTGTAACTAATCACGTATAATTTGACCATGTTCCAATATGAAAAATTGTTTCAATTAAGTTTTGCCAAAGCCTCCGTGACATGTAAAAGCAATGTTCAACATTCTCTTAAATTGGGTGTATTCTGAATTGTATTGGGTTGGTAGAGTTAATTCTAAAGCACAAGTTGAAGATGTTGGGAAGGGATTACTCGAATTGAATGATAGCTAACGTTGGTATATTTGGATATCCCTGAGGAGGTATTTCTTCAGAGCCTGAAAAAAAGTTGAGGATTCTTTCCAAGGTTACTGCATCACAATCTATAACATTTATTTAATACCGGACAAACTCATCACACTTTTTTCCATCAAATTTTGATAAATGCCATGGCAATATATTGTTTTATTCTGTATATGAAAGACTCACATTCTTCAAAGTTCTATGTTTCGTCAAGGTATGGAGCTACAGAAAGCAAAAACAAAACAGTAGAAGTTAAAAATTGCATTAGCTTTTTTGTAACACACCTTCTTCACATTCTTCTAAATAGTCAACAAAAAATACATATGTACACTCTTCATTCTCCCTTTCATTTGATCCAGCTTCAGAATATCTTACGACTTCAAACAGTTTTCTGATGACTTCTGTGTAGGTACATACATCAATAATTGCTGCACATATTAGTACACATATTAATAAGCTAGCCAGCACCAATCTGCTGTTAGGGGTTGTTTTCCTTTAATAGTGCAGAATTCCTTTAGAAGTTGAGGATACTTTACTACATAGCTTCTAGTACCAAGGCAAGATAAACCTTCACCAAACTGATCGATTTCACCTTTACTCTTAAGAAGCACATGATGTAGGGTAATGGACTGTATTAAACCAATTTTGTCTTCCATATGAGAGCAGAAACAGGTTTATCTATTCCACATTCTGTCAATTTATTAAAATAACAACTATAGACCTCCTTAAATTCACTCAAGGTTTCTGTCCCTCCAACACTTATAACAAACCTACTGCACTGCTGGTGCTTCATTTACCTAGGTATTTTGTCCATACTCTCATTTATTGCATGCTGTAGCAAGTAGTCATCATCATCATCCAACTATACACAAACAAATAAGCATGAACATGATACAGTTAAAGGGTAACAACTATAACATACCACTTCTTCAATAACAACAGGATTGAAGGCATTATTTCCTGGCGGTTCCTCCTCAATATCAGAAACTACATGTGATTCTCTACCCAAGTTGCACTCACTGCAAACATCTTCCCTAAAAAATTAATGTATTGGTTTCAGTAGATATCGATGATAAAATTGAATTTAATTTTGTCTTTTGTCAGTTACATGCATCCTATGACTCTATAGGACATGCAAAAGTTTCAGAATTTTATCCTCTCATGCATCTGGTGCACACCAATCACACCCAACTTTGGCAACTGTGGCTAGTGCATTAAGTACTCAGTGCCATACCAATTGCACATACATAAATACACATGGTGAGTGCAGCATATACTCAGTGCCACTTCCTCATGCCATACATAATCACATATAGTGAGTGCAGCAAGCACTCACGATAAATACCATTTATATCTCATAATATTTTCAGCCACCCTCAACTTCATGACTAAAAATAAATTTGTCATCATCTTACTTGCATTCCATAAGATGACCTTTAAGTTTTTGAACTGTGAAATAAAGTCCACATTGGAGACACTCCTCTTCCCGTTCCGAAACTGAATTCTATAAAAATAATTTTATTTAGGAAAAAAAATTATTGGAACAATTGAAACATGCTTACATCACAAGAATTTGTCATATCCAATGTTTTCTGTAATAGCCGAATATAAACTTTAGCTCCATGAACTACACTGCTGATGTATTCTACTGTATATCCCCCCTGCGGAACTGATATGACATCAAGCTGCTTGCTTACTCCTTGACGCAACAATTCATAGCCACCGCCATTTGCAAGTTTTGGATAATTGTCAAAAAGTTCATCATGAACTTGATCTGCAGAACCATAGAAAATTAAAGAAATCTTTTTTTCACCCAAACCAGCCATCAATAATTGAGCCCTTGCCATACTATCTGGAACTTCATCATCCATGGGATCACTTAAGCAGACAAATGTATGGTTCTATGTTTTGACTTTTTTCTTCTTAGAAGGATGTAATATGCTCAATTTTTTACTATTCTTTCGTTTCTTGCCTTGATTGTAGTGGAACAATTGGTTAAGTTCACTAGAAGGCTGACTTATAGTTCCCATGAAGGTTGATACTGGGGAAACAGTTCTAGTATATGAGGTACCTGAGTAAAAATAATCAACAGATTAACATCTGACACATAACTTTGCTGTGAGACAGCATCATAAGTGGTGGAGGGGGCTCAGCTGGGTCACTGGACAGGTAGAAGGGGGTGAGGCAATTAGAAACAGTATCATAGATAAATTTTATTTTGATCAATTTTCATCAGAATTACTTATCATTTCCTGCTAGCTACACTACAGTAGTTAAATTCAGTTAATGCAGTGACTTTTTTTTAATGTAATGATTGTTATTTAGCCTCAATTTCACCATTTCTTCAATTTGTCTTATACTCCCCTAATTTTAACTCATGGTTTAAATATAATACTATTTGATTTGAGATTAAATGCCTAAATTGGCACAAAATAATATAATGACACTCTTGAAATGAAGGTTCTAAAAACTGTGAAGTTAGTGCTGTCAGATGTGGGCTTCACTAAATAGCAAACTATCTTGAATTCTATTTGTTTAAGTGTTACAAAAAGGCTAAACAGAATACTGAAATAATTATTGAGCCCCGAATAGAAGACAGTGGTTTAGTCTTTCATTTAGTATTATTTAGGACTATACTTTAGTGAGTATAATCTGGAAATAATAAGCCTCGTCCACCTCCCACCAAACCCAGTTCTCTTCCACAGCTTTGAAACTGTAAAATGACCTGCATACCATACCTGGATTGGATTGACGAGGTGACGATTCTTCCAGTCTTCTCGCATTTTTACCACTCTCCTAGGTATCCCACTGGTGGTTAATGGTGTTGATGAACCTATTTTAGAAAAAAAAACAAAAAAAAACAAAGATCCATGAAATGGACCAAACCAGTCTTGCAAATCAGCCTAAATAAATGAGAGGCTACTGTTAAAGTTTATGCTAATTTTGAGCATGGTATCACGGCGATGAACATGAATACTAATGATCTTCGTAGCTAAATACTATTGACAATCTAGGGTCATTTGTAACACTCTTTTTCATTCTATAATTTATAATTTTAATGTGATCTTAAACTGCAAAAAAAAGCAACAACATTAATATCTTACTGACTGAAAATATCTAAGTTCGGGAAAGGGGGTGAGGGGGGGGGGTAGGGGGTAAAATAGTCCGAACTTTGTAAGCATAACTATTTTAGCAGTCAATAATTATTTTCAATTTTTTTGTACATGCTACGTCGTTGAAAGAACATTCATACAGATGAAATGTTGCTTATAAGCTTCTATCACAAGCTGACATCATAGCTACTCTTGATCAATGAAGACTGTAACACAATTATTACACAGGGATATAGGGTGCTCTAGCCATATCCCTCAGCAAAAGTCACAGTTATTATTTCTAGGCATAAGCCACACCCCGTATAAATTATGCATATTCATATGTTTCTCCAGAATCTGGATGAACAGGATGAATAATGTATAAGCACTAGTCCAGATCCTTTCATTCCCCTCACATAACGGTAAAAGGGTCGGCAAAGGGTCTGGCTCGCAAGAATAGACTACAAGTGAGAGGTGTGCTATATCAAACTTTAAAAAAATTATGGTTAGTCTAAGAGATTCTTGCTTCAAATATATGTGACAGTCTACAGGAAAATCAGGCACAATTTTCCCCCATTAAATTTTTTTTTGCACTTACACAGTTGTCGGCATCCAGATATTGAGCTCTTTAAGTTTTTTGTCTTTACTTTAGCCGTTTCCGATACAATAGACCTAGCCGTTCCCTTCCGCAGCCTAATTTAATACATTTTAAAGAATTCGATATATTTTATGTGACATTTACGCGAGCCGTGTTGTGCCTGATTTTCCCATAGAGGGTCACATATAAAGCCTGTGAGGTATTGCATACATAATACCTCCGGTAAGGTATTTTTAAAATACCTCGGTTGTGGGGAGGGGGAGGGGGGGGGGGGGGGGGGTTGGAGGAGGGAGGCATGCGATTTTTTCCTCCATTCTACTTCCAGTGGTACTGGTCTTTGTTTAACACCCAATACACTCCTTTCCATTGCAGTTGCACCTCCTCCCCCTATCCCCATACTTTCCTGTACCTCATGCACATATAAAGTTTATTGTCTAAAAGTTACAATATTTTCAAATGAAATGGGTGTACTAGTTTTTGACCAAAGATAACAAAAAAAAATCTCATTTAACCAATAATGCATGAATTTTAATATTTAAAAAATTGTATTCAGCAACTGATGATGTAACCATAAATCTGTAAATCTATTTTTGGAGAAATGGATTAAAAAACAACAACATTCACCAAATACATTGGTTTTGGATTACATGTATATTGCCATTTCAAACATTGATTGATCATATAACATGCTTGTGGTGACTACATTGACACTTATACAATTCCATTAAGCGAGTATACAGAATATGGATTTACTGTTCACCCAAACTTCGCTCTGATCTGAGCTTTTTTTTTCTTCTAAAAACAGCGTGGTTACTTGTAGCTTACCTTTTCCTCCAAGTTCATTCACTGCACTGATCAGTTTTTTTTTACAAAAAGACGACACCTGCTCCCTCAGTTCTTCTGCCATGCCGCTTTCAGTTTATGGGTGTGACCCTTACCGGATGTGGTTAATTATAAGAGCCCCACAGCTAACTATAATTTGAATGATTTTTTTTTTCACAGCGCAAACTTACCCTTTCAAATAAATACTGATATCATAATGATACCATTTTGAAAATAGTACCCTTTTTAAAAAAACAATAACCTTTACAAAAACTGACTCTTTTAAAAATGGTACTTTTTAAAAAAGCGGTACCCTTTTAAAAACGATATCTATGGGAGAATGAAAGAGAAGAAGATGAGAAGGAGAAGAGAAAGAGACAGTGTGTGTTTGTGTGTCATGCATGTAATTCATTTTTTAGTGTAAGTTGTGTACATCACTTTGTGTTGCGTTATCATTCATTTGTGTTTGTGTAAGTGGATGATTAAATACCTGTGCATGTTCAATCATCCTCAACTTCATTGGACGTTTGTGTGGTGTGAACTTAATGTATTTTTCCATATTTGGACAAGTGTGTCTATAATTATAACCTTTGTAAGTCACTCATGTGTCTCAGTTTGTGGCATGGACCAATTTTGACTTGATCCTCATCTGTGTATACATGTTGTTCTTGTTGTGTATCTTATATAACTTAAAATTTATATAACTTACTCTGGCAGCACTTGTCACAGCTCTGGTGGCAGCGTTAACAAATCTATTTACTCAGGTTGGAGAGCATAATAGCCCGTCCTTGAGAACGTGCGGTCGCTCAGTGATTAATCCCCTGCCCGTCCCCACAATACCCTTTTCAAACACAACCTTTTTCTAAAAACAATACCCTTTTCAAAACAACCCTTTTTTTAAACGAAATCCTTTTCCAAAACTACCCGTTTTTAAAACGATACCCTTTTTCCCCCCGTTTTTAATTGAATCGCAATATCGGGTGGCTAGAGGACTACTTCGGGCCTACCTACCTACGCGTAGTGTAAAATTCCTGAAACCCAAGAGCTGCGGGTGCATTATCTGATTCGCCCCACCCTAGATTCGGTCAGAAAAGTTTTTGGTTTTCAACATAGTAATATTGAAATAAGAACATAGTAATATTGAAATAGGAACATAGTAATATTGAAATAATAAGAAGTTATAGTTTCTATTACACTCAAAGTAGTCTCATTACATAGGTCGAGGCCTATTACGACATCGGGAACCTCAAACTTATTGCTACACCAACTAGCAACTGTAGAACTCCGTAGCTATATCGAAAATGAAATTTCTATTTTGGTGTATTCTTTTTTTTGCTATTCCCAGTAAGTTGTGTAGCAACTGGACAGTCTAGAAGAGGGAGGCCCCTCGTTATTAATTGAGGTAGCAGTGATAGGGCAGAAGTCAAGTAGAGTCAAAATAAATAGCTAATGTAAATATTCAATGTGCAATTGCCTCAGCTCATCAAAGCTGAGAACTGCTGTGAACTAGATAGAGTGGGGGCCACTTAGGATGTAAGTCCCAAGCAATTAGCAGCTATTAGAAAAGCTAACACCTAACCTAACAGCTAGCTAAAGCCACTCTAGATTGTAGTAGAGAGATAGCTACACTGTCTGTATGTTGCCCCAAGTTAAGACAATCAGTACAATCAAACTAACTAATAATCAAATAGCGATGAGTATAACAGTAAAGAAAGTCAGAGTTGCAAGTTGCAAAAACTGAGAAAAGTGAGATGACTGAGAGTGTGAGAGAGAGTCCAGACTATATTCCAGAGCAGAGCAGACAGAGTGAATAGAGTGATAATTGTTGTGAAAAGGGGAGTTAATTGTAGTGTACACAGAGTTCATGAGTGAATGAAGTGCAAATAGGGTTCAAGCCTAATTAGGTTAGTGGCTGTCTGTGGCTCCAACATTCAATCATATTCAAGCTTTGTTTCAAGTATGTATACTTTATACTGTAATTTAAATGCTAAAGTGGATTAGTACTGCATATATTCTATGTAGTGAATAAAGAGTGTCTTAATTCTAAACTCTGTGAACTAATGTGTTCGAGATATAAAATATTTTGATCGTTCTTTAGAATCATGGTCCTCACAATATGGTGATCTTACTGTTTACAAGAAATTGAATGATGGCCGTGCTGGGGGAAGTCTTATAATGTATTTTGAACAAGATTATAATCAGTTTATTCCTTTCTGCATTACCAGCTTCAGTGACAGAGCAGCAGAACTGGCATGCAATCAATTAGGATATTCTTATGTAAAGCAATATGACACCATACACAATATGGGGTAAGACGAGTGAGTAAGTTTGGTTTTACAAACAATAATATTTATGATTCATTCTCGGCTGAAATAATTATAATAATAATTTTTTTTCTCACATTCCGACTTCTTGCATGAAGACCTCGTCAGGGTTCAATGAGGTCAGACATTCCATGGTGTGATTGATGTATGTACCAGATCAATAATCACTGTTCTTTGCCATCTGATGCTACCAATACTATGTAGCATGCAAGTCAATATTATTTACACACTTATCAAATACTATGTAGCATGCAGGTCAGTAGTTACACATTTATCCAGTACACTTATCCAGTACTATGTAGCATGCATGTCAGTAGCCACACACTTATGAAGTACTCTGTAGCATACAAGTCAGTGGTTACACACTTATCAAATACTACTGTATAGTTAAATTAACTTTCTTGTAGTAGAATAAATTCCTTTATTTGAGATGTTTTGGTCCATGGACCTTCTTCAGTCAAACTGAGAAAGCACAACAGGGTGATTCATATTATATATATTTATTCCACAGATATCTTCACAACGATATTTTAGGTGACCCATATCACAAAGTGTTATCTCATGGCTACCTTAACTCTAGTGGAGCCTACCGCCAGGTTAGAGCAGCTGCTATAATATCAGCTGGGGTTGTGGGGAGCCCCTAGTGAGTTTTCACCAACTTTACACCTGGAGGACAAAAAAAAACAAAAAAAAAAAACTACTAGGTGAAGATATCTTCACTCTCAGACTTTATTTTCACTCTCCTCTGAGAATAAGCTTAATTCAGTAAGTAATCTTGAAACCACCTATCTTTCATCTGGCTACACTAATTGGAAGGGTGCATGTGTTAAATTTCCAAACCATGAGTTCAGTAGATGCCATCAGGATTCAGTACTGGAGACCATTACTCTCCCTGCAACTACAAGGTTATAGGAGAAAGTCTGTCATCTCAACTTGCTAAAGATAGATTGGAGCGTCAACAGTATTTTTTGAAATTACTATCAAATGTCCGGTTCTTAGCTAGGCAAGCATTACCTCTTCGAGTAGGTGGGGATGAAAGTAATTCCAATTACATGCAATTGCTTAAACTCCATGGGGAAGATGACTCTAGGGTATTTTAATGGATAAAAAAGAAAACAGATTAGTATACATCTGGTGATATGCAAAATGAAATGATTAAAGTAATGGCACTTCAAGTCCTTCAAGAGGTTGCCAGTTCAATACATTCAGCATCTTTTGTTACCTTGATGGTTGATGAAACACAACTGATGCTTCAAATCGTGAGCAAGTTGTATATTGTGTATTAGTTGGGTTGATGCTAACTTTGAAGTCCTTGAAGACTTCATTGGCTTGTTCATGGTGGATGCAATTGATGCTGATACGACTACTGCAGTAATATTTGATATTCTTAGGAGTTTAAATCTTTCTATTGCCAAAGTAAGAGGGCAGTGTTACGATGGCGCTGCTACAATGTCAGGTAAAAATGCTGGAGTAGTTACTAAAGTATTAAAAGAAGAGCATAAAGCTTTGTACACACACATATTGGCCTCACCACTTTGTATTTGCTTCCGACCCCCCTGTGCATATAGCCATTTCTTGCACTCTTTCTTACTTCTGTGCCTTCCTTTATTAGGGGGTTTCATATTTCTATTCTTATGTTCATGCTGGAAGATTTCTTGATTAGGAGTCTAGGATATCCATTCATGCTGAAAACAATACTCAGGTATTTCAACTCAGCTGATGTTAAAGTTAGGTCACATGTATATTGTAAACTCAGTTATTAAGCACTGGATTGTGCCTCTGTGTACTCTAAAGTTGTGATGAGAATTTGAAATAGATGTATGTGCTGGTATTAATAGGTTTGCTATAAATAGACGCTTCTCCTCCTCCTTCTCCTCCTTCTCCTTCTCCTCCTTCTCGTTTGCACTTGCTTGCTTGCTTTCCTTACAAGTACATCCAGGAATAACAGTTGATTTTCTTGTTCTTCTTCTATGGAGCTGCTTGTTTAGATGTTGATAAAATATCTGTAATTCAGAGTGGCTATGTGGCAAGTAAGGTAGGTAATAATTATCTGCCTATAGCTAGCTGCATACCTACCTCAGTTATCAATCATTGCATCTCAAGTTTGTAGCATATCTGCAAGTGTGGTTACAATATAAATTTTATCAGATAAACCTTACTACAAAACACTTTAAGGGTGCAGTACCACTTGAAACCACAGCGCTAAACCAGATGGAAGAGTTATGCTATGTATTTATTTCTTGGTGTCTGTGCAATGTACTCTTACTTTGTTGTTGCAGTTGAAACAGACACCAACAGACAGCTCTTATAAACTAAGTTTCAAGAAAAAAGACCGACCAGGAACGGAGAAACAACCGTACAAACCTTAAGGCTATTCACCGAAATTTGTGGCGACCGGTGCAGTTACGAAGTCGATTTTTTTTCCAGTGGTACCCTAGGGGCTTCCCCACAACATTACAACACCTTATTTTTACAAAGGTTGTATAGTAATTGGTGTGTACAAGCCAGTAACTTTTTACAATGTAGAACAGACAGTCATTTCAACAGTTCATTGATACAAATATATGACTGTCTCTATTGTGCTTTCTCAGTTAGACTGAGGAAGGTCCACAGACCAAAACGTTTCATATAGAGGAATTCATTCTACTACAGGAAAGTTAATTAATTATTTATGGTTAAATAGTAGGTGTATGTAATATGAGTCTTTATTACATCACGATGTAGCATGCAAGTCAGTAGTTACACACTTATGCAGTACTGCATAATGTAACCGTATCATTAATGATATTCATTGTTTTATTGGGTTCTTTTTTTACATGTGTGTGATGTGCATGCTGCCCAGAGGGACTCTCAGCAAGTGTACACTGTGTGTGTGTGTAAGATGAAGTTCCTTAAAGCTATATATACCTCTTTAATCTAGCTAGATAGTTGGTTGATGCAGGTATAGGTAGATTAGGTGGTTACAATAGCATGCAGGTCAGTAGTTACACACTTGTCGTAGTTTAAATGGGAGAATTAAAAATATAATGCAATGCATTTCTTAGCACCAGGATAAGGAAGTGAAAGAGCAGAAATGAAATTGTATCAATGGCATCATAGATGCATAAATTTAATTTTACGTGATTAGTCTAACAAATTTCCTGGAGATTGTAAGCCAATAACAGCAGCTTTAAATTTTCCAGCCACCTTTGATACTAGCCTTTTCTTTAAAACCCACATCCTCCAGCTTTAACATAGTTCACGTTATTTTAATAGAATTGTATATAGTTTCTTTGTTTTCCAGCAGATATTGAACAACAGAATCAAGCACAATGTTATTCAGCATGGTTAATGTATAATTTGGTTTCTAACCTTGAAGGATAATATGCCCGTTTTTAATCTATACTTATATACTGTTGATGTCTTTTTTGGACCTTGAGCTATATCCTACTATTTTTCCATCATAATTTAGTTGTGTATAAGTGACCAACATTTCACGATGTAGGTTCCCGGTCTTTGCCAGTAAGTATGCAATTACAAGAATTGTTTGTCCAGTGGATGCCCAGCAGCTTAAGTCTTGCCATTTCTATGAAGACTTCTGCTATGAAAATGATAATGTTGGGATCACATGCACTAATTCACGTAAGTAACTAAATACTAAACATATACAACTAGTGGTGCACTTGACCACAAAATGCAAGCGGGCCTCCCTAGTTAGGCTACAAAAAAACTACAGTGTTGTTGATTAATATGAACCTCCTAACATTCCAGCCACTAAAAAAAAAAAACAGTCGAGTTTTTCAATTTCGTGTAATATGGTAGACTTTTCAATGCCATAGTAACCACTCGCCACAACATTGTGACATAAAAGTAATCGCAATGTTTCTAAGGAATTGCCGCACAAGCTTGCACCTAACCCTATATTAATTGGCGAGCGAGCGTAGCGAGCGAGACACTTACAGGGGTAAAAATGAAAAAATCGGGGATGTTTGTTTATTTGTATATAGGTATGGACGTACGTATGTCATTTTGTACTTTGACCCTCGCGTTTTTGTGTTAGTTATGTGGTCGACCCCGTCCCAAATTGCACTAAACAGAATCCTCTAGTTTATCGATCAGTACCCGTATCACCCTAGAAATTGAATTATTTACCGTTTTGAATTCTTTTGCGGGTGCAGTTAAAACTTGAAAACTTAAGGGACTTCCATTTCTATTCGAGTTAGTCGGTGGTAAGTCAATGCGCTCTTTGTCATGGTTATAAGCCGTGTGCAACAGTATTTACTTGAAAATACATTGTCCACTATACTACAGAGAAGGTAAGTCTGTGTAGGTGCATGTCCAGTTGTGTCAAAGCATTGTGTGTTACAACCACTACTTAGCTAAAGAATATCACAAAGAAAACTTTTAAATAACGTGTATTGTTTTGTTGTTGTTGTTTTCCCTTCAATTCAAGCAGTTGCAAAGAGTTGTTACTATGGCACTGAAATCCCTTTACCCTGTATGCTAAATTTAAAAACTGGACCTTATTTTCAGTAGCTTATAGTCATTAGGCTCACTCGCCATTTGTGCTCAAGCACATCACTAGTATACATGCTTAATGATGTAGTAGCCGGATAATCTGTGTAAAGGCAGCTGATATATTTATTAGCTTGTTAAATGTTTACTTTGTGCTATTCTTTAACTAAGCAGTAGCTGTAATGTACAACACTTTCACACACACTATTTCAGTGGACATACCAACGCAAACTTTGTCTTCGTGGTTCGACTATCAACACAATGGATTTTCAAGTAAGGAACAACACTGATGCATAAGGTGTATGTATAAATGTGACAAGTAGCACATTGACTTACCAATGCCACTTATTGAATAGAAAATGAACTCCAGTAAGTTTGTAAGTTTAACTGCACCCGCAAAAGAGAATTCAAAGCGGTAAACAATTCATTTCTATTGGATGATATGGGCAATGGTTGCTAAACCAGAGGATTCTGTTCAGTGGAATTAGACATGACATCGACCACCAAGCAAACACAATTATACATAAGGGTCAAAGTACAGATGACATACACATGTCCCCATCAGGGAGTGCGCTAGCACTCTCTACGTAGGAATGACGCGGTCGTCCCATTGACCTAATACAACACATTGGCCGCCATATCTCACACCCCGGGTGGCCCTACCAAATTTGGTTCAGCTAAACTTCAACGCAACTAGAAGGCTGTTTCACAATTTCAAGTCTCTACCTCGAAAAACCACGGAAATATAGTTGTTCGAAAAAGAGCCGTTTTCATCAGGACGTTCCTAATAATAATAATCATAATTTTCATCATCTTCTTCTTCAGATATTTTGTTGCAGCGCGTAACTCCGAAACCGTTAGACATATGAACGTGGAACTTGTACCAACGCGTTCCTTTTCATGGTCTCCAGCTCATCGGCATAGTTACATTCAGTGTTGGTGTGAATTTCACGCCCCAGGGAGCCTCGAAGTCAGTGAAAAATATGCCCAATTTTCACATTTTACCAGATCCAATATATGAGACTACGCCACATTTTGGTAGACTTCTTGGTATCATTCTCTTCGTCTAGTCATTTCGACTACAACCGTCATGGCCGCCAGAGGTCAAAGGTCAGCATTCACGGCTTACTTCACCAACAATATTATTTCACATCGCAGCGAATATTTTACCAAAATTAGTATGTGGCATTGCTACATCGTACTTGAGCATGTGTGACAATTTCAAGTCTGTATTTTGACCTATGACCCCTACATGGTTCATTGCATATTTCCAGAATGGTAAGGGGTGTGAACCTTGTCAAAGCATCATTATGTTTTATTCATTGTTCTGCACCACACCCTAACAATATTTCACACCTCTTCACACTTCAATAATATACCTCTAAACTCAGTTTGCGTGTGACTCAAAACAACAGTTCTTTTCAGAGCTACCCTGCTACTTGAAGTCTTGGACTGATCTTGCACAGCACCTGGCTGTGATTGCATGTCAAAAAATAAGGCAAACAAGTGAGGGCAAAAAAATCTGTACCAGATAAAAAGAGGGACGTAGGAATGGAGGGGTTCTATAAACGTCAATCTCACACCTACGTTATTGCTAGTGGACTTTTGAACAGGTAAATTAACATCACATATTGTAATATATCTTAATATTATTTTCAAAAACTCCCATACAACTATATGTCAACAGAAAGCTCTGGACCTAATGAACATCATAATGTGGTATTGGTTCCCTAGCAACTAAGTACCAAGGTTTTACACGTGGTTTCTCCTTTGTTGTTTGAAATTTTAAACCAATTTTCAATATATTCTCTTTTCTTTTCCAATCATATAAATATATTTTATGTGAATAAAGTCTTTTCCAATCATATAAATATATTTTATGTGAATAAAGTATTTTAATGTATACAATAAGGTTATAGAATAATATAATCCAACTTTTTACAGGTAAATAAGTGGTTTCAACAAAAAACAGTATGACAGTAACTTCTATAATATTCCAATAAACTGGATCAAACCTTCTCTTGCTTGCTGCTCTCACACAGCAGATTAGTATGACAGTGGTTGTGACACATTTAAGACTTCTATTGATATGAATAGTGCATGTTGAATAGTTGATATGAATAGTGCAATCTTGTATATCAGTGTAGGTGTGAATGTATTGGCAGGTGATATGAGTGTCAAGCAGCTGACAGCTGGGGTGTTTTCATGTTTTAGTGAGTGTTCTCCAACAACCAAACATGTCAATGGTTGAAAACTACTACATAGCTTCAAACCAAAATGTTGAAGAAGTATATATGATGCAGAAAAGCGTCCATTTTGAGAAATTGTACTTGATGAAGTGAGGAAGTTGCACTGCATATTAATTTTGCTGCTTCCAAACTGATATAGCTGAGTAAAGCCTTCCTGTGCAGCTGCATAGTGAGTTTATTTATTGCTAGCAAACTTTTTTTGAACAGCAATGCAAGATTGCATTGACTCTTCAACTATGCTCCAATATAATTACAGACACTTAGCAGCGATAACATTTTTCTGTACCTTCATTTAACCCTTTAACTGTTGCAGCCGCATTAATGAGGCCACGGGAATCGATCACTTTTAAAAAATCATAAAAAATACAATATCAGAAGCTATGCGCGATATACAGTAATCAAAAGACATCTAAAAGACTGCTCTTTCTTATTATTCAGTTAAAAATAGCAACAAGCTTATTTGCGGTGGACCCCTTACTGATTTTCGGACCTTTTGATCAGAAGCTTATGGTTTTTATTTTACAACCTTCGGGGCAACTGAGCTTCTGGAGAACGGTGATTTTAGCCGTTTTAGGACAAAGTAAGGACAGACAGTTAGCTACCCCTGCAGCCGTTTTCCTTGGGTTAGAGCTGTAGAAAGTGATGATGAAGCCTCAGGGAAGCCTGCATAATCAAGCAGAAGTCCAGTAGGAATGGAAGTCGATCTCCTACAGGTATTAGTAGGAAGGGGTTATGAAGCTGTATAAGTAGTAGAAAACTTGCTATACAATTTTAATCTGCCAAAAATTTATCTATTATTTATTTGTAATTTCTAAAGTTCATCTAAAATGGTAGAAAGTTCAGTGCACTGAAAATGCTCATAATACTTCAGTGTTCCTAAATTGCTAAAAAAAATAATGCTAGAATAATCTATTGACCACTACTAATATGAGGTTTGGTTGATGTACCATCATGGGCAGTGAAGGAGTGAGAAAGATTTATGCAGGCATATCCAACACTAGCTGGTAATAAAACAAATTCAATTCTACATTATTCCTACGTATAAACAAAGAAGGAATAAATAAACTGGAGCTGATTGCTTGGAGTTTGCACTCTCAATAGCTAAACGTCATCAAAATCTAACATTCCATCAATGAAACTGAGTTAAATGCAATAGATAATAGCTTAAGAAATGTATGCTGATCATTTTGATATTTCGATGATAAGAATAATGCAGCTATAATTTATCATTATTGTCTACTGAATTTTGGTGGTAAAAACTAGTCATTGAACTCCTCACAAGTGCAGCTCTCCTAACCTGGCTTAGTTTTTACCCCTTTATAGTCAAAATTAGGTTGACTACAACAACATGGACCCTTTGCCAAACCAAAACTGACACAGACAACTGCACATAAGGTGACAATGAAAGGATGTACTGAGTGGTACACAGGTTTAAACTTCACTTAAATGCAAGAGTTGAAAGCTCTAGCTGGCAATATTTATAGAATACATTACGAAAACTATAGCACTAGACTATACGAGTTGCTGTAGTTAACCAGTGAAGGCCTCCATTACTCATAACTAAGTAAAAGAGGAATTTGTAACCATAAGTAAAGTTAATTATTTAAATTTAACTACAATTTTGAATGGGTAGGTCCACATTGTTGATAAGGCAAAAGAATACTTTTTAAATACATGTTTCATGGTTAGGACTGCCCCTTTACATATTGAACTTATTATCTTGTTCTTTTGTATCAAAGGACATTCATCAGTGGGTACTGCAGTTGGAGTGTCCTTTGGAATACTAATTACCATCACTGGAGTAATTGTAGTAGTGGCTATATTATTATTTATATGGAAGAAAAGGCGTAGACTTGCTCAAAGTACTCCACATCAGCGGCTGAGGAATACTGAGGAAAATGAAGATGTAAGTGGCAACAATATTACAAGTTCAACTACTGATGAGGAAAACATGGCCAAAGAAAAAACTCACTCCCAAGCTGCTGTCTTGCTGTCGACTGATGAAACAGTTGTGACACCAACTGCACCACTTCCAAATCCACCTAAATATTCTGAAATAGATACAATGTGTAATACTGGAATTACTCCTGTTCAATTCAATGCATAACTTCCATTTTAGACAGCGAATATAACAGCTAATTCGTAGATAGCTGTTTGTTTTTATGCGTAGTTCTTTTTTTTTGTTGTTGTTGAAATGTTAAGCAATATTTCTATGAACTAAACTAGCTAGTTAGCGTTCTTATACTTGTTCTGTTATCTGTAATTATTGTGTCCTGGAAAATCCTAGTTTTTATCGTATAATTGGCTATCATATTGGGAGTTTTTATAGTCAGGCAAAGAAAGTTGCCTGCTCACATACAGGCCCATTGGAAAAATTTTAAATGTCTATCGAGAGTAATAATGTGTTCTCACCAATTTTTTTTATAGTATTGTAACTGCATACAGAAATCATTCCTCCATGAGACACATGAATAGAAAAACAAAATCAATGGGGTTAAGTAGTGAAAAAGACTGTTTCAGTTAGTATTAGCATTCTTGTATTACCTGAGTGAGTGTCAGTGGTAAATTAATAGAGAACACTTATCTTTTTTATTAGGCATTTGAATTTTTTCGGCTATATTTAATTTAAAGATTAGAGCTGTAACCTTGTGCTATAGCACATTTGGCCTAGAAAGTTAATTATCTCTCAGGGTTCATTTATTCACTGAGAATGCACTGCATCACTTGTAAGGCTGATTTTATGCTGTAGTATGAAAAGAAATTGAGGCGTGACAGCAGGCACAGGTAATACAAGAATGCTAATACTAACTAAAACAGTCTTTTTCACTACTTAACCCCATTGATTTTGTTTTTCTATTGATGTGTATCATGGAGGAATGATTTCTGTATTCTTATGGTGTCTTTACTGCACCCTAAATTAATTATGAGCCTTAGCAAAAATGATTCTATACTACATTAAGATATTATAAAGTATTTTTTTAATGTTTTAATACATTTACTGGTTGCACTTCAGGGAGGGAGGGTTCCAAATATTATTGGGGTCAAAACTTACGAAATTTATTAAATATTTAATGATTGATTGCACATGATTTAGATATTAATTTATGAGTGAAATGCATAAGTTAACATGCAGTTGACCTATGAATTGCATTGCCCGAAATGGTACATTATCGTTCTTATAATTAAAAAAAAAACTTGATTTGATTTGGGGTGGGTGTTAAGATTGCATTCTAAATATACCCCATCTGAATGAATGGTTCATTCATACTTAATGACTCGTCTTTCATTTTTCCTTCCAGTTATAGCTCGCTCTAAGTCTGTGAGTTATCTTTATAGAATTACTCCTAACAATCCTGCTACTATAATCCTAAGCCACATAAAGAAGATGAGTCTTCATCAGGCGTTTTCTAGTAGAAACTTGGGGTGACTGGGACATAATGTTGGAGTAGTCCGCAATCTACACATTGGAAATGAAAACCTCAGCAATTGGATAGGAGCAGATAAATGTTGGGTGCAGTTGTGGAATGAAGAGGTATGTTTCAGTCAATAATAACATCCACATCTTTCATGCAACACACAGTGTAGTCTGAGGCGGATTAAGGGGAGGAGGCAAGTAAGCCACTTCCCCTTCCCAACCCAGTTTATTAAAAAAATACTAATGATTAAAATTAAATGCACCAAAGCTAGTTTACTGAAATAATAATTTGATTTAATTAAAATCGCCAGGTATTGTCACCAGGATTATTTAAAGCTTTAGTATATTTACAGTCAGCTTGCACAACTAATTATCGTGCAGTTTTTATAACAATTATTTGAGAATGTGCAAGTGTACATAATGCATACTAGATGTCAGCATTACTATTCTATGAGATGCTTATAAGTTACTTATTCGCCAAAAGTGCTGTAGCACAAGAGTTCCGTGCTTACAGAGCTTTAAATCATTTGATTCTAGCCTCACAAGCCTGACACAGTGCTATTCTTGTCATGTTGTTTGAAAACAAACTACTTCCAATAGATGTTATCTGACATTGTATTGACACAAATGATCTGTTCCAAGGTCGTACTATTGTATTTAATACAACAGTATTTAGTCTTCTAAGGCACTAGTCTCAGATCAGACATGAAATAATTTTAGTGCTAGTAGTTCTAATCTGTAACCCAAGAGGAAAATTCAATGGTCAGAATCTGACCCCAAAAAAAAGCACAAAAATAATATTTTAAATAGGCCAAATATAAGGGTAAAGTTTTAAATGTATTCTCTCTCTTTCACAGGCTTTTTAAACAATATAGAATTAAAAATATTTGGTCGCTACCGGGAATCGAACCCAGGACTGGTTGTATAGCACACAAGCGCTCTGCCACTGAGCTACTGCTATGCTACAGTCTCACTCTCAACAAACCAACAAAAAATTTCATTTTTCAAAGATTCTTATTATTCAATGAATTTTTTCCTCAAATAATTTTTTTTTCATTCTGTATTGTTTAAAAAGAGAGAGAATACATCTAATGAGTAAAAGAAGGCTGAGAAAGAAATTATGAAGGGCAAAGTATATGAAGCATAGTGAAAATATATGAGAGCTACTATCAAGAGTGTTAGCGTGTAGGGTCTGGGGACTGCAGTGGAACGGCAAGGAGATAGTGGTGTACTGCGGCAACATGGCAGCAGAAGGGGTGGTTAATTCAGGCTACAGTCAGGTGGAAGCTGTCATGCACTTACTGCAGAGTTTATTTTTATTTGGGCCCACTTCTAATTGACAGTGTGGGCAATCCACGCACGAATACAATTGCAAATGCCATCAGTCAGGAACCAGACAGTACACAGAGTTTGTGCTGAGGTCGCATTGTTACCCCTTCCCAGTAACGGAATCAAACCTGATGTATTTTGTGTTGTGAATGCACAGGAAGTAGCTGGCGGCACAGTAAAGAATTACCTACATGCAGCAAGGCACTCCCAGGTTGCACTAGGTTTGAGGGACCCACATATAAGGACGTTTTGCTGGCTTGAGTATGTCATAAAAGGTTTGAAAAGGTCAACAGCGAACAACCTTTGGAGAAGACTTCCCATCACCCTGGAGATTATGGTGAAGCTGAGAAAGGTGTGGCAGCAGAATCAGGTTTCGGTGACACTGAAAAAAGGGTAAGCAAGAATCATGATGACCATTTCGATTCTTTTCTTCAAAGATGTGAGAAAAGAAATGTAAAATTAAATGAGGAAAAGATTAAATTTTGGTGTGGAGGCACCCTTCTTTGGACATTTTGCTACAGCAGATGGTTTGAGAATAGATCCTCACAAGACTCAAGCAATTGTTGAGATGCCACCTCCTGCAGATGTTGCTGGAGTGTGATGTCTTCTAGGAATGGCACAATACCTGAGCAAATATCTGCCCCATCCTTCCCAGTCTGGTTTGGGAGCAGCACTGCTACAAGGAGGTCAACCAGTTGCATATGCAACCAAAGAATTGACACCTACGGAAACCAGGTATGCACAAATTGAAAAAAGAAATTCTTGCTATTGTGTTTGCCTGTGGTCACTTTAAGGCATACATAATGGCTAAGGGTGTGTGCATAATAAGACGGATTATCAACCACTAGTATTAATAGTAGCAAGCCTCTCAACAAGACACCCAGTCGACATCAAATGATGTTACTCACGATTCAGGTAGTATACAAGGGGGAAGAGAAATTGTGAAAAGAATGTGGCTGATACATTGAGTTGAGAACTCCAGTCTGAAGTTTGATCATGTGCATCTGCACATAAGCTAGAAGAAGTAGACCACACAGCTTTACAGTAATAAATGCAGGATGGCCAGAGCTCAAGTCACAAGTAAATCAATGTCTTCTTCCATATTACGAAGACCCTATGTGTGCAAGATAACGTGTCATCCAATAATGCATGAACTTTGAACTTGTTAATTGGTTTGTTTGTGTAGCTATTGATTGTTTGGCCCTGCCCAGCTCCTCACTGTCTGAGTTCTGTATGCAGGCACCACCTACTAAACCCAGTGATATATATCACTCTTTTTTCTCTGTTTTGTATTCATTCCATTTTTGTTGAAAATCTGAAACCTAGTTGCTGCAAGCTCAGTATCTATACTTAATTAATCTATATCTTTAGCTTTGCCTTCACAGTTGGTATAGTTTATCTATTGTATCTATCAGTAGTCACTCTAGCTTGTACTTAGCCTAGATAGCTGTGGTTGCTAATTGTACTGCTCAATCTAAATAAATAGATAGAGCTGGTCCTTCACATTACTCAACACCAGCTGTGAGGTGCCTTACAACCACCCCACACAACACTGTGCAGTAATTCTTTAGAACTTCTTTTTTTTTCAAATCGCAAAATGTTATGGCTAAATGGTTACTATGGTATTGAGACCTTTTACCAGACATAATTTCAAAAATTTGGTCATTTTTAGTAGCTATGAGTGCTTATTTTTAAAAGGTACTGGTAACTCAGTCAGGAGCGATATTACAGACTACAGAAAATACCGGTACTCCAGAAATTGAGGTAAGTAGGTAGTTTGTATTTGTTAGATAAGGTATGGTCACAACAGCTACATACTTATACTTTTAGAATGAACTGATTGATTGCTCTGAAGGGTTTCATTTGTGCACACACAGCCTCGCTTGCCATTTGTGTTCAAGCGCATAACTAGTTATAGCACCTACCTTGAGGTTGAGAATATAAGATGGTATTACAAGGTCCTAGTGGTTGTGTTTGCAAGATATGGTGTCCCAGATACCTTGGTTACAGATAATGGGCCTCAATTTTCCGTTCTGAGGAATTTATTAACTACACGCAAATATATATTGGACTATATATGCAACAGAATACTCTAAATATTAAAAACAAAATAAAGACACAAAAATAGCCATAATTATAGCAGTTTGTATCAAAGAACTAAATTCTTATAGTGTAATTTTTTTAATATGACTAATTTAGGCGGAAGATAAATTTCAACAAAAAACAATGGTAAAAGGTTTTCCAATTCATGAGATCTTGTGATGTTGACCAATCCAGTGATGTATTGAACAGGGAAGCCACCAAACTGTTTTTATGAATAACAGTATACCGGTAGGCTGTAGTAGCCATGAAATGGAGGAAACTAAACATAATAACTTGTCTTGTAGATACAAAGAACATTAACCAACAGTTGACTTGTGTATCAATTATGTATTTGTATCAAACATGCTGCAATTCTAGATGTTTTTTATGTGAGAATATCTCCATGATAGAACTGCAATTTCAGATTAAAACTGGAATTCTGTGACAGCGATGACCAGGTGTCTGATAGCAGCAAATTTTTATCAGATCCTTGCCTATGTCAGGAGAACCCCAACACATCAAAGACAACCTCTGGCCATTTGTCCAACTATTGCATTGATTGATTTAAACTATTGTGTATTATTTTTTATAATCAAAATGGTAATGGATAAATAATTATAGCCATGTATTCATCTATAGTGGCATCCTATGAAACATCCTCTATCTCATTATGTAGGAAATTAATGAATGTATTTTTTTTTAAATTTAATTTTCCACGGAAACAATAATAATGGTAGCTAATGAGAACAACCCATAATGTATACATTGAAGTGGATTCTAACCACACTTAATGCAGGTGATGGCAAAGGTGGTAGAAAATACCATACCTAGAGGTATATATATATATATATTTTAATAATCCTGGCTGAACTGAATTGAGGAAAGTTACAATAGATTCAACATTGTCAACAAACATTGAGTGTGTGCTGTGAGTAACAGTAAATATCTTAAAATTGTTGCTGGCCTTTCAACCAAATATCTTTGTCTTGTTACAAATGTTGATGATTCATGATGAAGTCATCATGAAGTTCACCGGTTAGCTACGAGTTACAAAGAATGTTTCACCAACACCTTGATGGCATATTGCATGGAATATAGTATAAAAAAGCACTATGAGATAACAAAATGGTTTATTTTACTCCTGTTATGTTAAATTTTAAACTCACTTCCTTTATTTCAAGGTACATTCCATTAGACTACGCTCTATTTCTGTAACTTATACACATTTTTACACATTACTTAAAGTTTATTCTTGAGTTTGAAGTTGCATGTGTGAATTGTGATTACCTATCAAGTGCATCCTGTGACATGAGCTATGATAGGTGTATGCATTGATGTGCGTGTGAACATACTGCTGGCTGTCACAAAAATACTGAAGCCATGTTATTCTAGTGCATGTGACATGTCTTACATCAGACTATGTCAATGCACTTCCCTTTGATATCTCTTATTGCCAGATAGATACTGAAATAATATAAACATGCTACATTACTGTCTGACATTAAGGCTAGCAATTGGGTGCCTTTTATCTTTACATTAATGTTATTTGCTGAATACTGCAATACTTTTTCAAATCAACTTAAGGTTGAATAGTAAAGTCCAAAAAAATAATACTTTTGTTTTGGACTGTTGCCAAATACAGAATTGGGTTTCTATAAAAAGAATAAGTAAAAATTAAGTATATGACTTCTGCTCAAGATGTTTGTATTAAACTCATCATTACTTTTTATCTCTAGGCAAGTCAATACACATAATTCTACTCCTTTCTTCCTTCTTCCTTACTTATTATAACTAACATACATTTTGATATTAGTTGTCATTCTCAGAGAGCCAGAATCAACACTTCCCTCTTTCTTTCTCTCTCTCTCTCTCTCTCATCATCCTCCCAAGCACCTTTGTGCAAACATATGATAGAGTTCAGAGATTATAGAGTTTATGCAGCATGCAGATGGAATGCATTCTCCTCATAGGCTCTCCACGCACTGCTTAAATATAAGTCGCACCCACCTGAATCTTAGTCTGGCATATAGGCCCATCCAGATTATGCTAGCATTTTTTCTGGAATAATAGACACGAAATTGAATAGTGGAATAATTCTAGAATAATAAAAGCATTTAAATCAACAATAAATGGAAATAATTTAGTCCATATAATCCTTAAATATAACAATTTTTTTTTTTGCTTTTACAACATGTGGTTATAAAGCTGTCCTTAATTGGCAGAACAGGTTTTTCTATTATTTATTACAAACGAGAATGTTATAAAAACATTTCCACTCATTATTTTGTTCCTATGCTTATATTATATAAATTATATTGTGTTTTTGGGAAAATTTAGTCATTCTAATTATTGTGCCTTTCATTCCAAACATTGTGCTCAATATGAATAATAATTTTCATTCAGTTATACTTCCAGTGTGTATTTATTATGAATAAATTAAATATATTAGCTTCAATTTTTGATCAGCTTTGTATTGTTACACAGTTTATTTGTAGCAGACAAAGTAAAGTAATGATAAAATTATGAAATTATGTATAAATTATAATGACTATATAAGTTTATTAGTGTTTTTATATTTGTTCTGTATGTCTAAATATAGTTCCCTGGAAACTTCCAGCTTTTCTCCCAGTCTAGCTGCATGAGTGTTCAGAGATTTATCAGCTCCTGACCATATCAGGAGTTTGGAATCAGGCAAAGAAAGTTGCCTGCTCAAAATAGTAAAAGTAGGTCTTTTGGAAGAATCCAAATGCCTAATGAAAAAATAAGAGTGTTTTCTAACACTGAATTTACCATTGCGACTCACTATACATACCAGCACTCCATCATAATGTTGTACATGGCTCTAGGACATCCAGGAGGAGGAGGAAGTCTGTGCCCTTCATTAATCAAAGCCATTACCTAAAAATGAATATTATTATTAATGAGGAACACACATACACTGAAATATACTAAACCTTATTATTTTCAACATCTTCAAAAGGTTTGTGTCCCACACTCCATATCTCATACATGACAGCTCCATAACTCCACACATCACTGGCACTGGAATACTTCCTGTAATGGAGAGCCTATGACAGTATACTATATTAGAATTATTCATAGTTATGGGTGTGGCCTACCTCAGGTGCCGTCCACTTCACAGGAATCATTCCTCCATGAGACACATAATAGCTCTCATACATAAGATCTCGAGACATTCCAAAATCTGAAATCTATTCAACATTAATAATATTAGAATTTCCATCAGTGTGCACACATGCAAAAAAAGGACTTGTGTCTGTTTGTCAGTCAGTTTGTCTTTTTCTGTCAGTTTGTCAACAGCAGATCTGAAAAAATGACTATATTATATACAGCATAAAGGCCATATAAATGATAGTTAAAAGCATCATTACTATTGTAGAAAACAGGGCACACAAAACAACAACTTGCCAGTAAGCTTATTGCACAGTTACTGCCTGCTATCTCTTACAAACACTATCTGAACTATTATTCTCTGCCTCATGAACTTACCAGCTGGTCAGCAAAGAATCACTTAGGGCACACTCATGATAATGTTATTAGTTGGTATATGACTACATTTGTTGAAGTTCTGGTCTTCACAGCATCAAAGTATTCATTTTAGTTTCTTATTGTTTGCATTGTTTTTTATGTGAATTTGTTTCATTGAGATGGAAACCATTTTTAAGGAAACTAGCTACATTTTAATAACAAGTTGCCTTAGTAATTATAAATTTTATCGAATAGCTATAGCCACTAAAATATAATAATCAAGAATGTACATATGTTGTATGTTGACATAACTATAAATTGCTGACCTTGCAGACCTCATCGTCTGAAACCAAGATGTTTCTAGCTGCCAAGTCTCTATGAACAAAGGCCATGTTAGACAAGTAAGTCATTCCACAGGCAATTTGACGACAGTAACTCAGTAGGGTGTGGTCATCAAATTTTGCCAATTCACTGGCATCACATACAACTCGTAATAAGTGACTGCGAAGGTCTCCATTTGCCAGCAGCTCTAGAATTATGAGAGTCTAGAAATTTAAATTAATTAATAATGATTTCAAATAATGTGTTGAAATTCAAATAATGTTGTGTGTAGAGCAAGAATCTGAGGTTAATGTGACTACCACATATTCTTACTAAATATGTCTCCTTGTATCAACTTGAGCAAATTGTACACACATACACACGCAAATGCAAATGAAAATGAAAATGCAAAATGCAAATTTTCTTGCTGCCCGGTCACGCGCACCTGGCAGAGCCAGGATGCCTGTGCACTAAGCAGGCACTGTGAGCCGTGCAAGCAAAGCTCCTGGAGCCGGGCTAGGAACTCGCAGGAGAACAGCCTTTCCTCACAGCAAGTGGTGTGGGCACCCAAAGTCCCACCTGGACCATTGCTGTTTCATGAGAAAAGGCCTTGAATTTGCACCCCAGCAAATGCCAGGTACCCAATCACAGCTGGGTGGACTGGTGGGGCTGGTGGGAGGCAGATGGAAAATCAGATGGAAAAATTGCCTGAGTTGGGCTTGAACTCAGGACCTCGGGCCCTGAGCCCAGGACACAACCACTACACCACACAGCCACACACACACGCACATACACACACACCTACCACACAAATATACACTAACTATAAACAGATAAGATTTCAAGTTCCAACCCAACATGAAACAACTGAGAAAAAGTTTCTCTGAGTTAGTTTACTCAGCAGAGACATTGATTATTTTTTCACACTTGTTATTGTTCAGAGCTTTGCTAGCCAAAATAATAAATTATAATACTTATTACATGAGTCAGAGTGTAATATGGTGAAATATTTCACGTGCAGGCTAACTTATTTTCAAGAGCCAGAGTGAAAATAAAGCCCGAGAGTGAAATATCTTGCCATAACACTCTGACAAGTGTAACAAGTCGTTTATTCCACACTAGATACTTTCACTACTGTAGTTAGTACTAGAGGAAGGGGAACTCAGCCAGGTTAGAGCAGCTGCTATAATATCAGCTGGGGTTGTGGGGAGCCCCTAGTGAGTTTTCACTAACTTTACACTGTGAGTTACCAAAAAACTACTTCAGTGAAGATATCTAGTGTGGAATAAACCACTTATTACTCTCTCATCAGAGTGATATGGCTAGATATTTCACTCTTAGGCTTTGCCTTTGGCTAGTGAAAATTGGCTCATGAAAATAAATTAGCCTGCTCATGAAATATTATTTCACCATATCACACTCTGACTCATGTATTAAGTACTATATATAATTATATATATATAGTTGTGTAATGATGAAAGGATGATATTAAGCACTGGAGTGAAGAAAACAAAACATGTGGGCTTGAAGTATTTGTGATTTATTCATTTTGCCCATCTTTTGTTCTACAATATTGAAACTAATGTATTTTCTAAGAATTGAAATGAAATCATAACACCAAACAATAAGTACCTTTGGTAAAAATATTACTTAATCAAATCCATCTCAGAGTACAGGCTAAATTTTATGCTTCGATCACTTCAATAAACCAATCACTTAATTTCATGACACATCAAATACAATGGTGGAATGATAAGTTTGCTACATCATGTGATGTCAACTAGGATAACACTAAGACTTTCTGCCAGCTAACATTAAAATCCTATTAGGATGGAAAAGTTCAACTTATCTGCATATTAAAGCTGTAAAGGAGCCTAAGATAGTTGTTTTGTGCAGGCATATTGTTGCCTGTTCTCAATTGTGTCTTAATTATTCTATACAAGTATGGATTTGAACATACTGAAATATTCCAGATTAATAAAATATTATACATTTATTTTCTTAACTAACTGACTTCATTATTTAAATGTAAATCAACTGGAACTTTGAGTTCCACTCTCAAACACGTAGCATATCTTACTGGTTCTCCATCAGTGACTACTCCATACATAGTGACCACATTGGGATGGTTGAACTGGCTCATGATGGCTGCCTCTTGCAGGAATCTAATTTTGTCTTCTTCTCCAGCTTCTTTCTTGAGTGTTTTCACAGCTACTTCCACTTTATCATGAGAGTCTAGCCAGATACCACTATGAACCTCTCCAAATTGCCCCGATCCCAACGTCGGTCCTAATCTGTTGTGTTACCAATAAAAATGTCATGGTTCACTATTAGACTAACTCTTATTAAGAAAAGTCTTAAGAATGAAAGTAATGCATGTGTGTTTGTTAATTGAAAATGAAGGCATGAATAAGTTAAATGTGAAAATACAAATGTATGGTAGACACATCACAGCTACTGACATCACAATGGTTACTATTATGATGATTATGTTTTATTCTAATTCAAATAGGCACTCAATTAACAATATATAATTATTAGTATTTTCAGTTTTAAATACTGACATAGCTATCTATCATACTTTATTTATTCTCGATACTATGGACATGCGCTATTCTTACTTGCTAGACTGATGCTAATTTTTGTGGCACATGTAAATATAATGTATAATTTAGTTTGGACAGAAGCACATGCTATAATTTATTTGAGTAGTGATGTTGCCTTACTGTATTGAGTCTCTGAATAAATTCTGTGATGCATTATTCTTCTCCAGCTGTGCATACAGAGATTCCTCATTGAAGGATGGAGCTGTGTAGATATCTTCATCCTGTTATTGGAACCATTAATATTCATAAAGACTTTCACCTTCAACTTACCACCGATATTTGAGAAGCTTTGGAAGGTTCTGGCTAAAATATAAAAGTTACGTTAAATTAAATGTGAATTGGCTTATTAATTAATCATGGCTTCCAGCCTGTTCATTATTGCTATCAATGTTATGACCATCACACGTGTCCATAATGCGTGTATATCGGTGTAAGTGTAAATAATAAGTAATATGTCAGGTTAAAAATAAGAATGAGACAACATTATAATATCTTGCCACCTTACATACCACTTCATATGGGCTAGCTGTGGGCATAATTGTAGCACAACCAGAATTGTCCTGTTATAGAAAACAATAAACAAAACATTGTAAACTCGATGTAAATGCAAATTTCATAATTTAGTGTAAGCTATAGAATGAGTTATCATACATCTAACAGTGTGTTAGATCTTCTGCAAACTTTTGGACCAATATCTGCATACTCAGCATCTGTGGAAAATTTGCTACTGAATATGTGAAAGGTGGTATTGTTGCTACTTACCTTCTTGAGATATTCCTGTATCTTTTTTAATATTGTTTGCAGATTGAGTTTGCTTCTTTTTCTTGTTGCTGACAAATAGAAGAGCAGCTATCAGAATGACTATAATGACAATTAGAACAAGAAGGACACCAATGCTGCCAGCAACTATCTCTATAGGGGGAGACATTTGACCGCCAATGACTCCAGAAGTAATGTCAGAAGTTAATGCAGTAGGTATCTCACTACTGCTAAGAGTGCTAGTATCTGTAGAATAATGCATAAATTTAAAAACTACTGTTTATCGTCAAATACCTGAAATACTGGCAGTTCTAGCAGAGACTGGATTACCAGAAGTAGTATCCTCAGATGACGATTCCATAGAATTTACTGTAATAGGAATTGCAGTAAGATTTAAAACTCTGCCTTGTCAGAGCAATTAAAATTGGTAGTACTTTAGAAAAATTACATGCACAATATTAGAACTAACTTACTACAGGAAACCCCATTCCCAAAGCTCATCATACTTTTTAATAATTATAACATATCGTTAAATTATATTGTCTTAGTGGGTTTGAGGAATGATGAGAGTGAAATGCATGTGAATAAAATATAGCATTTAGTGCTATAGAAAGAAAAAAGTAGTAGTAGTGGTGATCTTGACATTAATGAAAGTGTTGATTGTAATATTATACTGTGCATGCATGCTTGCTAGGAACATTTTAAAAATTGTAAAAATTGGTGTAGTAAGGAAGATGAGAGAACAAGGAGAGGAGAGCGGAATAAAACGTGAGTGAAATATGACGGAAATGAAGGGGGAAAAATGTTTGGTATTATTCCGAATATAGTATGTTAAGACATGGTCAGAGGAGTACAACTCGAAAACAATACTAGCTATTATGCCATGTCATATAGCTCACTAAATTATTGGAATATTCAATTATGAGAATAATAGCAAATTTTCTCATTCTAACAGCCAATAATAATGTTAATTGAAACTTAACCTGGCATTTTAACTCCTTGTCCAAGTCATTTTCAGGGGTCAACTGAGTATGACTTCAGCAAGGAGTAGACGTCAGGTCAAGTTTTAAATAACATATTATTGGCTGTTAGAATGAGAAAATTTGCAATTATTATTATTTCAGCCGAGAATGACTAAATATTTATGAGAATGTTATGTCACAGTTTATGATTATTTGAAATTATAATATTTCAAACAAAATAATAAATTAATAACTAATAAAAATATTTCGGTGATTTTTTTTCTCAGCCTTCTTTCTAATGAGTAATAATTTTATATTATATTAAAAAACAGAGCTATTCCAGCTGGAATCAATGACATTAGCAGGTTTTTTTTTCTCCATATATATATATATAGCTATACATTTATTGGCTGTAAAAGCAGAAAATATTGGGACCATAATGTTGTAGAAACAAACATGGTACAAAAAATTAGCAACTACAGCATTCAAATGTTGTAATTTGGCCATAACTGCATTTATTTGGCCATTCTTTGTTAATGTTTGTAGCTATCTTACTGAATAGTTGCAGTTGAAGGAAGTTTAGGCCATTGGAAGAAGAAACTAGTGTCCTGATAAAGTTTATCATAAAGGTTACACCAATTCCTTCTACATCGTCACCAATTTCCAAAGATTCAAATTGATGTTTTGCACAATACATATTGGTATTATTAGGACACACTGTGTCTTCTGAAAATGTTAAAGAAATATCAGTGATATTTTCTCTGATATCATTTTCTTCAATAAAGAACAAAGTTGTCGTCAAGTTAGTATTGATAGAATTGTTAGTGGTTGTCTGGATGCAAATGCGTAAAGTATTGATAAACAAAGTGCATTCATTTTCTTCTTCATTGTCAGAATTATCAGAACTGCCACCTTCTTCTCTTTCAAATCTGACATGATAACTCCCATTAGTAGCTGTGATGACTTGTCCTTCACTGCAAGATAATCTGGGAGGTTCCCTAATGTTACTACGACCAGAAGACATGCATTTCAATTCAATCTGCAGACAATCTGTGGGATAAGCATAAAAATATCAGTACGTATAAGAGTAAAAGAATATATTAATAATGTTGAAGACCAAAGAAGTTAATCTCAACTGGACTCTATCAGCTAACTAATTATCATTCACTTTTACTTATGCATCATTTCACACTTACCGAGCATGCTCAATTCTTCTTTTATGTACATGCGTATTACTATCACATTCACGTATCACCTTTGTTACCCGTGATCTCTTTCTTACTTCTCGTTGTTATTCAAACCGTTTTACATCCGAATTTTATCAAGCCACTGCTATACTGTATAATTAATATTTAGCTAATTAGCGAGAAGTCCGGAGCTGGGAATTGTTTCCAGTAAACATTCCCAGTCTGTTACTGAGAGCGGAAGTCTCAGACATCAACCAAGAGGCCAGCCTTACAACCTGACTCACTAGAGGTTGACTGTGCGTGAGTACTCCCCTCTTCAAATAATATACTCGATGTAGTGGTGGGTATATGCTAGTTATGTTTGCTTAGTAGATGGACAAATGAAATGGCTATGTAATGATGCCAACCTACAAAAATATTGCAAAACTCCATAGCTACTTCCTGCATCTTCTCACCAAAATCTGTTAAAATTTGTAATTCACTAGTTTGCACTAAATGCTAGATTTCCTCAATTCCTTGCACTCAAATGTACTTTGTATCTACACTTAAATAATAATTTATAGCTACACCTACGACTGGGGACAATAATCAGCATGCAGACAATTAGCTTATGAAATTTTTGATATACTTACGCCCTTCAGAAAACAGACCAGTAGCAACTACCAAGAGAAGTAAGTAAGCCACCATTTCTCCCCACGCACGCACTAAATCCGAGTAGAGCGCAACAGCGTACGTTTTTAAATTGGGCTTACGCAAGATAGATTCCGGTAGTCCGGAGGAGCCAGACCCACGTAGCGGTTCGTCAAGGGTCTGGCTACGCCAGTAGGGCCTGCCGGATTATGCTCGAAATTTTTTATAATTATTCTTTTTTATTTATTCTAATTGTGTTATTATTCCAAGAGTATAATAAATTATTCCATAAATTTTCTTATTATTCTCTTATTATTGCAATTAGAAATAAGTGAAATAGTGACGATTGCATCAGCTAAAAGTTGGTAGTTATGAAATGAATTAGTAAAAGTATCAGTCTCTCTTACTATTATACTGAATTACTCAATATAGACCTTTCAGTGGGTGTGGTCGGTGATGTAATCGTGGATTCTCGCCCACGCGGTAGCCATATTGGTTCCAGGATGGTGCTTTGTGCTATGGCTTCGTGTGGAAATAGAAGTACAAGAGACAAGAGCAAGTCTTACTTTAGGCTGCCCAAGGTTGTCACCCATCAAGGAGATAAAACATTCGAGCTAAGTAAGAGAAGGAGGGATGAATGGCTGGCTAGGGAAGAGAAGACATTACACTGAAGCAGCATCCAGACATTCGTGTGTGTTCAGATCATTTTGTTGGTGGACCTGCTAAGCTCTATGATGTGGACAACCCTGACTGGGCTCCTTCATTGAACTTGGGCTACAGTAGTTGCCATTCCACCAGCATTAGCATGGAAAGGTACGAGAGGATTTCTAAGATAAATAGTAGGAAGAGATCTCGAGTTGATGATGGAGCAGATGTTATAGTTAATAGAAGTGAGGTAGTTGATGATAATGAAGGTGATACTACAGTATCTATTGCGGATAATGAAGTTGAAGGAGAAGGAGAAAAAGAAATGAGTGAGAGTGATGATTTGGATAAGGTTGTACAAACAGATTTAACATCTACATATATCAGCAAGTTGGAGGAGAATATAGTTTCACTGGACAGTAAAAATAAATTCATATCAACAGAAGCAGAGAAAGCACATGAAGAGATGGTTAGGGAGAGTGAAGAGCGAGAGAATTTTTTAAAGAAAGAAGTAGCAAGGTTGAAGAAGGAAGTAGACAATTTGGTGTATAATGAGGAAAGTTCTAAAGATAACGATGAGAAAATTGTATTTTTTACAGGTTTGAGCACCTGGGAACTGTTTCATGTCCTGTTCCAGTATATCAAACCTAAGCTGAAACAGTATTCTGTGTTAACTCCCTTTCAGCAGCTTATGATAACTATGATGAGACTTCGACTTGGTCTCAGTGGTCAGGACCTTGCCTATCGTGTTAGGGTCAGTAGTGCCACCATTAGTCGAACCTTTGCACATGTGATTGATGTTCTGTACTATCAACTCAAACCGCTAATCATTTGGCCAGACAGGGACGCACTGAAGAAGACAATGCCTATGGAGTTTCGAAAACACTTTCCAAATTGTGTAGTGATAATGGATTGTTTTGAGATCTTTCTGGAACGTCCCACTAATTTACTAGCTAGAGCTCAAACATTTTCCCAATACAAACATCACAACACAATCAAGTATCTTATTGGAATCACCCCCCAAGGGACAGTGAGTTTCATTTCTGAGGGATGGGGTGGAAGAACCAGTATAAATACCTAACTGAACACTGCTCATTCTTGACTTACTTGGTTCCTGGGGACATGGTCCTTGCAGATCGTGGATTTAATATATCAGATTCTGTCGGGACTTATTGTTCTACTCTGAAAATACCAGCATTCACCAAGGGGAAGAAACAGTTGACCAGTATTGAAGTGGAGCAGACTCGGCAAATTGCCAATGTTTGAATACATGTCGAGCGTGTGATCGGCAATGTTAGACAAAAGTACTCCATCCTCAGTTCTACTCAGCCTATAGATTGTCAACTCAAATGGTGAGGTTACGACACTGGACAAAATTGTGTGTGTTGCATGTGCGTTGGTCAATACGTGTGATTCAGTTGTACCTTTTGACTAATAACAGCCTACCGGTATACTGTTATCCATAAAAGCAGTTTGGTGGCTTCCCTGTTCGATGCATCACTGGATTGGTCAACATCACGAGATCTCATGAATTGGGAAAACCTTTACCATTGTGTTTTGTTGAAATTAATCTTCTGCCTAAAACAATTTAGTCATATTAAAAAAATTACACTATGTACCAAGAATTTAGTTCTTTGATACAAACTGCTATAATTATGGCTATTTTTGTGTCTTTATTTTATTTTTTTTGACTTTTTTCTGTTTTTTGTTTTTGTTTTTGTTTTTAATATTTAGAGTATTCTGTTGCATACATAGTCCAATATATATTTGCGTGTAGTTAATGAATTCCTCAGAATGGAATTGAGGCCCATTATCTGTAACTAAGGTATCTGGGACACCATATCTTGCAAACACAACCACTAGGACCTTGTGATACCATATGTATTAGGCTTGCTTATATTCTCAACCTCAAGGTAGATGTTATAACTAGTTATGCGCTTGAACACAAATGGCAAGCGAGCCTGTGCACAAATGAAACCCTTCAGAACAATCAATCAGTTCATTCTAAAAGTATAAGTATGTAGCTGTTGTGACCATACCTTATCTAACAAATACAAACTACCTACTTACCTCAATTTCTGGAGTACTGGTATTTTCTGTAGTCTGTAATATCGCTCCTGACTCAGTTACCAGTACCTTTTAAAAATAAGCACTCACAGCTACTAAAAATGACCAAATTTTGAAATTATGTCTGGTAAATGGTCTCAATACCAGAGTAACCTTTCGCCATAACATTTTGCGATTTGAAAAAACAAGAAGTTCTAAAGAATTATGCACAGTGTTGTGCGGGGTGGTTGTAAGGCACCTCGCAGCTGGTGTTGAGTAATGCGAAGGACCAGCTCTATCTATTTATTTAGATTGAGCAGTACGATTAGCAACCACAGCTAGCTAGGCTAAGTACAAGCTAGAGTGACTACTGATAGACAAAATAGATAAACTATGCCTACTGTGAAGGCAAAGCTAAAGAGATAGATTAAGTATAGATACTGAGCTTGCAGCAACTAGGTTTCAGATTTTCAACAAAAATGGAATGAATACAAAACAGAGAAAAAAGAGTGATATATATCATTGAGTTTAGTGGGTGGTGCCTGCATACAGAACTCAGACAGTGAGGAGACTGGGCAGGGCCAAACAATCAATAGCTACACAAACAAACCAATTAACAAGTTCAAAGTGAACTTGTTATGAACAATATAATAGGCTATATACAATGAAATTGCTATGTAGCTAATGGATGCCAACCTACAAAAAAATTGCAAAATTCATATAGTTACTTGCATCTTTCTCACCAAAATATTATGTTACAATTTAGATTGCACTGAATGCTACTTTTTCCTCAATTCCTTGGTTTGTAACATTAGTGTAGTATGTATCAAATCCACTACTAAGGGAAGTGTTGCCCAATTACTATTTCGTAGTTACATTATTCAAAGCAATCTGAATAGGCAGTAATAATTAGTTTTTTTTTAATATTTGAAGTTGAAGTATTAGCAAACATCTGTGAGTGAGTTCTTTATGCGCTGCATGTGTTTTACTATAAACATGGCATTAAAGAAGCAGTTAAAGTCTTTGATCTCTGTGAAGCAAATGACACTACTAAGAAACATTCATGTTGTGAGGATATCCATCAAAATAGATTATGTTAGCTATTTTAGTTACCATATCGATTAGGTGAAGCACAAATCAATATATAAATTCATTCAACTGAATCACTCAAGTATACTCTGTGTCTACATTATTTATGAAGTTCAAAACAATAAATTTATAATTATCAAGTTCTGACCCTTCATAAAAACCACTTTCTCACTTAAAGGGGTCTGGAAAAAAACAAAGGAAAAATGTGAAAAAATCTTAGTTCTCACCAGGGATTCGAACCTAGGACCACTGGCTTTAGCCACCATTGCTCTAAAACCAGGGTTGTCGTAGCTCAGTGGTTAGAGCACTGGTGGCTAAAGCCAGTGGCCCTGGGTTCGAATCCCCGGCGACAACTAAGATTTTTTCACATTCCTTTGCTTTTTTTCCAGACCCCTTTTAGGTGAGAAAGTGTCAATCTAATAAATTTATAGCTACTCCTACGACTGGGAACAAAAATCAGCATGTAAATGATTAGCTTATGAAAGTTTTGATATACTTACGCCCTTCAGAAAACAGACTAGTTGCAAATACCAAGAGAAGTATATAAGCCACCATTTCTCCGTACGCACTAAATCCGAGTAGAGCGCAACCGTGTACGTTCATAAATAGGGGGCTTAGCTATGTACATTATGTGAGAGATTCGGGTGGGTGCGACTTATAATTTAAGAAGCGGTGCGCGGAGAGCCTAGGAGGAGAATGCAATGTCAACTTATCCATCTGTCTGTTGGTCTGTCTATTATCAGTCAGTTTGTCTGTCTGTCTGTCTATCAGCTCAATACTCTGTCTGTCTGTCTGTCTGTCTGTCTGTCTGCTCAATATTTTGCCTGTCTGTCTGTTTGTTTGCCTGCCTGCCTGGCTATCAATATTCTGTTTGTCTATCAGCTATCATGTATAAGGTTCTATTTCCATGCAGCCTCCATAAAGTAAATATATAAGTGGTGTGGTGTTTTCTCAGAATACTGGAGCCTGAGAGATGCTTAAGTTACTTTATTATCCAAAAGTGCTGTAGCAAAAGGGTTCAGTGCTTACAAAGTGAAATCATTTGATTCTAGCCTCACAAGCCTGAGCCAGCAGCAGTTCAAAGATTAGAACTATTCAAGAACTGTCAGCTTGCATGCTAACTCATCCCAATTAGTCTCTATAATCTAAGGGTAACATTGCATGATTATGTTTACTATTATACAGCCCGAGATGTTTCATTAATTAATAGAATAATATCAGCAAGGCCTTCCACAGTGCTGCTCTTCTTATGTTCTTTGAGAACAAACTACTTCCAAGAAAGGATGTTATCTGACATTGTATTGACACAAATGATCTGTTCTAAGGTATACTATTATATTTATTACAATAATTGTCTATTTAATCTAAAGCACTAGTCTCAGATCAGACACGAAAGAATTATTTTAGAGCTAGTAGTTCTAATCTGAATAAAGGCTCAAAATATAATTTAAATAGGTTGAAAGGGCAAAGTACATGAAGCATAGCAAAAAATATATATAAGGGAGGGCAAGATTGTCATTAAAAAAACCCCCTTAATTTATGAAACTGGTGTCCTATTATTTATAACAATAAAGTGGATTGAAACTTTCTCACCTAAAGGGGTCTGGAAAAAAGCAAAGGAAAAATGCGAAAAAATCTTAGTTGTCGCCAGTTCAAATCCCCGGCGACAACTAAGATTTTTTCACATTTTACCTTTGCTTTTTTTCCAGACCCCTTTAGGTGAGAAAGTTTCAATCTAGTTTTTATGAAGGGTCAGAACTTGATAATTAACAATAAAGTGCTTTAAAAAGTTTGTCTCTATTTTTATATCCTTTCTATTATCGTGCTTTTGTGAAAATTGAGTCATCCTGATTAATGTGTCTTTCATTCCAATATGGTGTTCATAAATATACAAAAAAACAACAATCAAAACGTCCAAGCTGTCTACCTGTGAGAATTCTTCTGAAATTAACAAGAATGACACTATTGCCTACCCTTAACAAACACAACGTTGCTCCCTGAGACAGTTGTTGATTTATACACTTTATACAGGCAAGCATCCATGCACTTACCACCTCCTCACTATAGTTTCCATCAACCATCACTCTCTCAAGTAATGATCTCACATAGTTTACTAAACTAGTGGTGTGCTTGAGCACAAATGGCGAGCGAGCCTAAAGACTATACTATTTTTATTGACTTCTAACACTGAAGCTACTGAAAATAAGGTCCAGTTTTTAAATTTAGCATACAGGGTAAAGGGATTTCAGTGCCATAGTAACCACTCCCTGCAACTGCTTGAATTGAAGGAAAAAATAACAACAACAAAACAATACACGTTATTTAAAAGTTTTCTTTGTGATATTCTTTAGCTAATAGTGTTGTAACACACACAATGCTTTGACACAACTGGACATGCACCTACACAGACTTACCTTGGCAGTAGTCTAGTGGACAATGTATTTTCAGGCCTAAAGACTTATATGAATGATTTGACTTCTAACACTGAAGCTACTGAAAATAAGGTCCAGTTTTTTTTTTACTGATTTAGCATACAGGGTAAAGTGATTTCAGCGCCATAGTAACAACTTTCTGCAACTGCTTGGAAGGAAAACAACTACAACAAAACAATACACGTTATTTAAAAGTTTTCTTTGTGTTATTCTTTGGCTAAGTAGTGGTTGTAAACACACAATGCTTTAACACAACTGAACATGCACCTACACAGACTTACCTTCGCAGTAGTCTAGTGGACAATGTATTTTCAAGTAAAATACTGTTGCGCAAGGCTAATAGCCATGACAAAGAGCGCATTGACTTACCACCACCACTAAGGATTCTCAGAGCTTGTTAATTGAAAAATACTGGAGCTGTGAACGCTTTACCTAACTTACGTAATTAAAAGCGCGGGCGAAAACAGAGGTCTCACGTACCCCATAAACAGATAAATAAATAAATATATATAGCGAAATCTCGATTGAGTTACCCCTGATAGTGTCTCGCTCGCTTCGCTCGCTCGCCAATAACATCTTAGCTATTATTTCCATATCTGGTCTCTAGAATCATTTGATAGAAAAAGCTTCCTCTTCACATCTGCATATATCATGTCTTCAGTTATCTCAGTATTTTGAAGGGCTACGCCATCTGACCTGACAACACCTACAACAATCTGGCCATCTTCATCCTATCGTTCATTCTATATGTTTCCATCATGCGTGGGTAATTTTGAAGTTGAGCTGGCAATAGGGAAGCTGTTAAAAATTTTGGAAACATTCGAATGGCCTCGTGTGATCTATCCTTAAATCTCCCTGTCCTTTTCCTTTTCATGTCTCCAGTCCATCTCTGCTTTTCCCTATGCTCCCTCATTCTAGCTATGTCCTGTTCACTCTCTTTAGTCTTGCAATGTCTTCATCCCTCGCTAGTTTCCACTCAGCAGCTTGCTTTGTAGCTTCTTGCTGGTTCTTCAGTAGTTGGTGTATCCTGTTCAGTATCCCAGTGGACTGCTCTAATATAGCAAGTATTCAACAATGTGTCAGTTGCTACTGACTCTTCTCATTCCTCCTGGCCTTGAGTATTTAGATTATTCTCTAATTAGTTGTACTGACATCTAACTGGTTTCTTTGCTTGCTTATTACCCTCTAGATTCATACTTCAGGCTCCCAGTTCCACCAGTTGACCAAAAGCTGGCTTCCACATGTACAAAAAAACAAAGACAAAAAGATTTCTGGTATAACACACAAAATTTAAGTCTCAAATGTTTCACTACTATTTCTTCCGACTTAATGTGTCTCATTTTGCCTTCTTGATGATTCAATTGCTTGTCTGTCCTATTGACGTCACCATTCCCTATTCCTCTCCTTGATTACACAGTGTTTCCAATTGACTCCACCGTTCCTCTCACTGCTAGTTGTAATTCCAAGTTTTCTTCTTTCACTACTTTGAACTCACGAGTGGACTTCTTGTTCCACTTCTCTTCACAAGTGGGTTTGTTACCACCACTGGCACCAAGAAACGTGGGGTACACCGGGATTGCTAGCAGAGAAGAGGCTTCCTCCCAGACAGTGCTTGGTAGCCAAAGATCCACCATGTAATTCTATAACCTCCAGCTAAGTGGCTCTGGACCTAACCCTTAGGATTATAGAGGAATAGCAGACAAAATAATGGATGATTTGTCTTAGCACAATCAGACAAGCTGTATTATTCTTCTGACCAGCATGAGTCAGGGCCATGATATATATAATATATATATGACCATTTCCCGCGCATGACAATAAAAAGTAAAACAAGATGTACATAAACACAAACATACTGTTAATAAACTCTAGTTATTAGTGTTCTTGATCTTTGACTTCTTTTCTGGGTGGACATTCCCACACTAGCCTTCTTGAGATATTCCAGCATTTTGTGGAATAGTGTAGTTTGCAGAATGAGTTTGCTTCTTTTTCTTGTTGCTGACAAAGAGAAGAGCAGCTACCAGAATGACTATAATGATATTTAGAACAAGTAGGGCACCAATGCTGCCAGCAACTATCTCTATAAGGGGAGACATCTGACCGCCAATGACTCCAGAAGTAATGTCAGAAGTTAATACAGTAGATATCTCACTACTGCTAAGAGTGCTAGTATCTGTAGAATAATGTATGAATTTAATAACAACATATTGTAAACCAAAAGGTGTGTAGTTCACACCAAATTAAGTGTGAACACTTGTAACAATAGTCACACCAAAATAGTGTGGTGTGCACACCTCATCATTTAGGTGTGAAGTACATGCCAAATTCAGTCTGAGTTCATGCCAAATTCAGTGTGAATTCACACCCTAAACAGTGTGAACTCATACTTACATTAATGCTGAATTATTTTAAGTTGGGTTGATTTAATATCACATTTTATATATCAACATTATTATTCAAAAAGAGATTGGTGTATGTTTTGTGCCTGAATTTCAGATTGCATTAATCAGAGGACCAAATCTTTGTCAACTCTCTTACCTAGCACACAAGTGTAGGTAGATTACAATGACAATAGCATTGATTTTTTTGCCTGCACATGAATATAATTAATGTTCGGTAAAGGGTTAATGCTATTTCCTTGAGTGTGAATTTCATGCTAAGTGTGCATTCACATTAGGGGGAAGTGTGAAGGACACACTATGCATTGATGGTGGGCATTCATACCACCAGCTTGGTGTGAATTTGATGGGTTTTCACGCTATAATTTTTACAATGCAGCGCAGTTTATTGTTAAATACCTGAAATACTGGCAGTTCTTGTAGACACTGGATTATCAGAAGTAGTATCCTCAGATGACGATTCCATAGAATTTACTGTAATAGACATCACAAAATTAAGATTAAAAACTGATATATTAGCTGTTTTATCTGTATACATATAGCTATTTATTTATTGGCTGTAAAAGCAGAAAATAATAGTATCATATTGTTGTAGAAACAAACATGAGACAAAAAAAAGTAGCAACAATACAATTCAAATGTTGTAATTTGGCCATAACTGCATTTATTTGGCCACTCTTTGTTAATGTTTGTAGCTATCTTACTGAATAGTTGCAGTTGAAGGAAGTTTAGGCCATTGGAAGAAGAAACTAGTGTCCTGATAAAGTTTATCATAAAGGTTACACCAATTCCTTCTACATCGTCACCAATTTCCAAAGATTCAAATTGATGTTTTGCACAATACATATTGGTATTATTAGGACACACTGTGTCTTCTGAAAATGTTAAAGAAATATCAGTGATATTTTCTCTGATATCATTTTCTTCAATAAAGAACAAAGTTGTCGTCAAGTTAGTATTGATAGAATTGTTAGTGGTTGTCTGGATGC